>JGI2924J29684_1077081_pt1 | contig 13446 bp, 10 predicted proteins | sample BenlonsequencITS_FD_29684 | JGI IMG/M metagenome (IMG submission 29684)
CCCTGGAACTGCACGAGCGGATCGAGGCCGATGACAGTCATGAGGGCAAGGCTGCTCCCGAGGCCAGGTTCTGGCTGGTGGTGGCGCAGGTGGTGGCGCTGGACGCGGTGTTCTCGCTGGACTCGGTGATCACCGCGGTCGGCATGTCCGAGCACTTGTCGATGATGATGCTGGCCGTGGTGCTGGCGATGATACTGATGATTTTCGCCAGCAAGCCGCTGGCCAACTTCGTCAACAGTCGCCCCACGGTGGTGATCCTGTGCCTTTCCTTCCTGCTGATGATCGGACTCAGCCTCGTTGCGGAAGGTTTCGGTTACACCATTCCCAAGGGTTACCTGTACAGCGCGATCGGTTTTTCCATCCTGATCGAGGCATTCAATCAAGCCATGCGCCGCAACCGGCGGCGCAGCCTGCTGGCTGGCGCCCGCAGTCTGCGGGATCGTACCTCTCTGGCCGTATTGCGACTGCTTGGCGTCGGCCATGTCCGCGAAGCCGGTGGCAGCGAGATCGAGGACCTGACCGCCGCCGCACCGGTATTTGGCAAGGATGAGCTGGGCATGGTCCGTGAGGTGCTGGATCTGGCCCAGCGCCCGGTGCGCTCCATCATGACGCCGCGTACCGGCATCAGCTGGCTCGATCCCTCGGACCCGTTGAGTGTGCAACTGGACGAAGTCAGGGCCTCTCCGCATCAATGGCTGCCGGTGGCGGAGGGCGACCTGGATCGGCTGCAAGGCATTGCCTCGGTCCGGGATCTGCTGGGCCAGTTGTTGGGCCCGGCGCCCGCAGCACTGGCACCGGTGCTGCGCACGCCGCTCAGCGTGCCGGCCTCGATGAGCGTGCTGCGGCTGATCGAGGTCTTTCGCAAGGCCCGTCTGCAGGTGGCTCTGGTCGTGGATGAATACGGCAGCGTGCTGGGACTGGTCACGCCATCGGATGTGCTGGCCTGTATCGCCGGCGGTTTTGCCGATCCTGATCCGGCGGAAGGCGGCTCGTCGCAAGGCGAGCCGGATGGCAGCTGGCAGGTTGACGCGAGTCTGGACCTGCGCCGGTTTGAACAGCTCAGCGGGCATGCTCTGAGCCAGGATGGTGCCGCGGATTTTTCCAGTCTGGCCGGCTATGTGCTTCAGCATCTGGGCCGTCTGCCCAAAGTCGGCGACCATCTGACGGTCGGCGCGCTGGTATTCGAGGTGCTGACCATGCAGGGCGCGCGCATTCAGCGCTTGCGTATCACCCCGCTCAGCGCAGATGATTCGGCGCTTGCCGCGCAGGAATCCGGCTGAGCCGGTGTCCTGCAAAGCCCATTCCAGTCTTACGGAGCTGTCTTGAGTCGACTCAGTCTTATCCTTCCCGCCAAGAACGAAGCGGCGGCCCTGCGCGATCTGCTGCCACGGCTGCGTGCGGCCCAGCCCGAGGCGGAGGTGATCGTGGTGGATGACGGCTCCACCGACCAGACCGTGGAATTGTGCCGCGCGCACGGCGTGACCTGTCTGAGCTCGCCGTATTCGATGGGCAACGGGGCTGCGATCAAACGCGGGGCAAGGCATGCCCGCGGCGATATTCTGGTATTCATGGATGCCGATGGTCAGCATGACCCTGCCGATGTGGCCAGGCTGCTCGACGTTCTGGAGCAGGGCTATGACATGGCGGTGGGCGCTCGTGACTGGAGCAGCCAGGCCGGGGTCGGCCGCGGACTGGCCAACAGTTTCTACAACTGGCTGGCCTCGTGCATGACCGGCCATCGGGTGGACGATCTGACCTCGGGCTTCCGGGCAGTGCGGGCCGAGCGTTTCAGGGAGTTCCTGCATCTGCTGCCGAATGGTTTCTCCTATCCGACCACCAGCACGATGGCTTTTTTCCGCAGCGCCTACCCGGTGGCCTATGTGCCGATCAAGGCGGCGCAGCGGATCGGGCGCAGCCATATCCGGCCACTGCGCGACGGCATCCGCTTTCTGCTGATCATTTTCAAGATCGCGACCCTGTATTCGCCCTTGAAGCTGTTCGCACCGGCAGCCGTGGTATTTTTCGGATTGGGTTGCGTCAACTATCTGTGGACCTATCTGCATTCGGGGCGATTGACCAATGGCAGCACTCTGCTGTGGAGCGCTTCGGTGATCATCTTTCTGATCGGACTGGTTTCCGAGCAGATCACCGCCTTGACGTACCGCCGCGATGGCTGAATCGCGCCCGCGCCTGCTGGTGCTGGCCTCGACCTATCCGCGCTGGCGCGATGATCACGAGCCGGGCTTTGTGCACGCGCTATGCAGCCGGCTGGTCGATGATTTCGAGATCGTGGTCGGTACGCCTCATGCCGCCGGTGCTGCGCGCGAAGAGATCATGGATGGGGTGCATGTATTCCGGTATCGCTATGCCCCCGAGGTCTGGCAGACCCTGGTCCATGGCGGCGGCATTGTCGCCAATCTGCGGCGCCACGGTTGGAAGCTGGCTCTGGTGCCCGGTTTTCTGCTGGCCCAGTGCTGGCAGGCGGCGCGCTTGCGACGACGCTTCCAGCCAGCGCTGATCCATGCCCATTGGCTGTTTCCCCAGGGCCTGGCAGCGGCACTGGCGGCACCTGCGGCCTATGCGGTGACCTCGCATGGCGGTGATCTTTATGGGCTGCGGGGCGCGATCTTCCGGCTTGTGAAAGCCAGGGTCGCGCAAAAGGCCCGGGCCTTGGCCGTGGTCAGTCGCGCCATGCGCGCCCCCATGCAGGCCCTGGCCGGCCCGGCGGGCCGGATCGGGGTGTTGCCGATGGGCGTGGATCTGGCTGGCCGCTTCCATCCGGATCCGGCTCTCCCGCGTCGCGGCCTGTTGTTTGTCGGTCGGCTGGTCGAGAAAAAAGGGCTGGACGTGCTGCTGCGGGCCTTGCCTGCCGTTTTGCGGCAACGTCCCGGTCTGGACCTGACCGTTGTCGGAGAGGGGCCGATGCGCGGGCCGTGGCAGGCGCTGACAACGAGTCTGGGCCTGGCTGGCCGGGTCCATTTTCTGGGCGCCAGGCGCAGTGACGAGCTGCCGGAGTTTTATCGAGCGGCCGAGGTCTTTGTGGCGCCCTTTGTGCGGGCTGCCTCGGGTGATCAGGAGGGGCTGGGCCTGGTTCTGGTCGAAGCTCTGGGCTGCGGCTGTCCGGTGGTGGTTTCGGATTTGCCGGCCTGTGCCGATGTGCATCAGGGCATGGAGGGGGTACTGACGGTGCCGCCCGGTGATCCGGAGGCACTGGCTGCCAACCTGATTTTGGCCTTGCAGATCAGAGAGCGGCTGCAGACTGCCGTACTCGCGGCCCAGCCGCTGTTGCGCGCGCGTTTCGGCTGGGATGCCGTGGCTTCGCGTTATGCCGAGTGGCTGCGCAGGGCGATGGCTGTGCCGGCTGCTGTCACGGAGCCGGACCTGCATGACTGAAGCCGATAACGCCCGGGTGATCGCGGTGACGGTCACCTTCCATCCCGATCCGGTCCAGCTGGAGCGCCAGGTGTTGGCATTGAGCGGGGTGGCCCGGCACTGGCTGGTCGACAATGCCTCCACGGCTGCCGAACGGGAGGGCTTGCGACAGTTGGCCGAGCGCCACCCGCACCTGCAGTTGTTGTGGCTGGATCACAATATGGGGCTGGCCGAGGCCATCAATCGGGCGGTCGCCGCAATGGGGTCTCAAGCGGACGCGACTTGTTTGCTGCTGCTGGATCAGGATACCGATTGGTCCGTGACGGCTTTGCCGCTGTTGCTTGCCGCGCTGGACGAGGTCACTGCGGCCTCCGGCGTGCCTTGCATGGTCGGGCCGGCGCTGCGCGATCCGGGCAGCGGCATGAATCACGGCTTTCATGCCATCGACGGCCTGCGCTGGATCAGGCGCCAGCCCTCCATCGATCGCCGGGTCGCGGTGCCGGTCGCCAGCCTCAATGGCAGTGGCAGCTTGCTGCCGCTGAGTCTGTTCCGGCAGGTGGGTGGCCTCGAGTCCGGGCTGTTTATCGACCATGTCGATACCGAATTCTCGTTCCGGCTGAGCGCGGCCGGCGCCGGACTCTGGGGGGTGCCCTGGGTCCAGGTCGATCACGCCATGGGCGAGCGCGGTCGGCGGATCTGGCTGCTGGGCTGGCGATTGTTTCCCGATCGCAGTCCGGCCCGGCATGCCTATCTGTATCGAAACACGGTACGACTGCTGCGAAGGTCCTATGTGCCGGCGGTATGGAAATTCTGGGCCGTGCTGAAGCTGGCCCTGACCGCATTGCTGTGCCTGCTGTACGACCCACGTCGCCGCGCGCAATGGCGGGCGATGGGGCAGGGCATCCGCGAAGGTCTGGGCCATGACCCCGATGCCAAGTGACGCTACACGGGTCCATGCCGTGGTGGTGGCCTGGCGGCCTGATCGGGCCGACTTGCAGGCGTTGCTGCAGCGCCTGCAGAGTCAGGTCGAACATGTCTGGATCGTCGACAATACCTCGCCCGGCGAGGGCGAGGTCGAATCATGCCTGTCCCCGGACCGGCTGGGACAGCCGGGCCTGAGCCTGCTGTCCCAGCATTGCAACCTGGGTATCGCCACGGGTTTCAATATCGGCCTGCGCGCTGCGTTGGCCGCCGGCGCCAGCCATGTACTGCTCAGCGACCAGGACAGTCTGCCGGCCGAGGATATGGTGGTGCGACTGCTGGAGGCGGAGCGGAGCCTGCTGGCGCAGGGAAAGTCGCCGGCCGCGGTGGGGCCGGGTTTCAGCAATGCGGTGAATGGCCGACCGTTCCGCTTTCAGGTGTTCAGCGATGATGGTCGCCGCTGCCATGAAGTGGTCGCCGATGCGCGCATGCCTCTGTTCGAGGTGGGAGCGTTGATTTCATCGGGCTGTCTGATCCGCGCCAAGGTGCTGGCCGCCGTCGGGCTGATGCGCGATGAGCTGTTTATCGACTATGTGGATATCGAGTGGTGCCATCGGGCGCGCGCCAAGGGTTACACCTGTCATGTCTGTGCCGCGGCCGCCCTCGACCACAAGCTGGGCGAGCGGCCGTTGCGGGTCTGGGCCGGGCGCTGGCGGACCCTGACCGAGCATAGTCCGTTGCGGCTTTACTTCCAGGCCCGCAACGCGATCTGGCTGATCCGGCGGCCTTATATCGCAACATGGTATCGATGGAACCAGCCCAGGTTTCTGCTGGGACGGATCTACGTCTACGGCGGATTTTCCAGTCGGCGGCTGGCTTCGCTCCGGATGCTGTTTCGCGGGGTCCGGGATGGTCTGCGCGGGCGAATGGGCGGCCCGCCGGCCTGATCCAGCACGACAGCTGTTCAATGGGCTCGATGATCAACCCGCCGTCGCAGTTCCAGCAAGACCCAGGACCAGCCGATCGCGGCCATCAGGGACTCGTTCAACAGCAAGGCCCAGCCCAGACCGGGGGCTCCCAGTCGGTGGCCCAGCGGCAGCATCAGGACGGCCAGACCCAGCAGGCCGGCCAGATCGTAGATCAACCGGCGACCCGGCGGCCCGATGCTGACCAAGGTCTGGGCGGCCATCAGATGCAGGCTCATCGCGGGGATCACCCAGGCCATCATCGGCAGCAGGGTGTCCAGTCCGGCAAAGGCAGGGCCGAACACCTGGATCAGCCATGGCGCCACCAGACGCAGTGCGGCGGCCAGCAGGCTGCCCAGCAGCAGACAGCTCAGTGCCAGCCGCCAGGCCAGTTGGCGCAGCCCGGCCTGATCCGTGGCCGCGTGGCGGAACAGGCGGGGTTGGGCCGCCAGCAGCAGGCCGATCATCGGCATGGTGCCCGCAAACACGATGCGCGAGGCACTGGCATACAGGCCTGCCGCCATGGCTCCGGTGGCATGCAGGGCCAATACCTTGTCCAGCTCCATGGTATTGGCGCTGACCATGTTCAGCGCGGCATAGGCCGTCCCGTCTCGCAGCTCGGAACCGCGTGGCCGGCGTGGCCGCCAGTTCAGCCGAACGTGGCGACTGACCACCTGCAACGCCAGCGCCAGACCGATCAGGGCCGCCACGCACTGCAAGGCGACATAGCCCTGCAGGCGGTGGCCGGGAGGCAGGCCAAAACAGGCTGCCATCGCCAGTACCCGCAGCAGCAAGGGCATGATCTGCAGCAGCTGACCCAGGGGAACGCGCTCCAGAGCCTGCAGTGTCATGCTGAGTTGCACGATCAACGGACTGAGCACGATCTCGGTCAGGGCAAAGCCGGCCCAGCAGGCCGTAGGGATCAGTCCGGCGCCACTGATGGCCGGCGCCAGCCGCACGTAGATCACGGTCAGGCCCAGGCCCAGCAGCAGGTGCTGGGGCCAGGCATAGCGCCACACATCGGCCGGGGCCTGGGGCTCCAGCGCGATCCGGCGCATCAGCAAGGTGCCGGCACCCAGATTGGGCAGCACGCCAAGCACCACGGCCAGGGAGCTGGCGGAGGCGACATTGCCGTACAGGCCGGGCCCGAACAGACGCATGGCCAGCATCAGGCTGCAGGCCTGGGTCAACAATCGCAGGCCCAGCACCATCATGGTCTGCAGGCCGCTTCGGGCCAGGGACGGCCGCTTCAAGTCGGCACGCCCGGCGTGATTCGTGGTCGTTGCCGCATCAGGCCGGCCATTGCTGCAGGATGGTGGGCGATACGCCCATCCGGCGGCAGGCCTTGGCGGCCACCCCATCGGTGAGCGCGCCGCGGAACCAGGGCGCCATCTGCTGCAGAGCATGGCTGGTCCAGCGGGCGCGGGTCCGGGACAGGGCCGGATGATCCAGCCGGGCCAGGGCCCAGTCCGGAAGCAGGGCGACACCGGCGCCAAGGAACAATTCCCGGGAAGGGCCGGCCAGCGGCACCGGCAGCTGGATCCGGGTCAGCACATCCAGCACCTCGCGCGATCGGGCATCGAAGCGCAGCTGAGGCTGGATGGCCTGCAGATAGGCCTCGACCTCGGCCAGCGAAGCCGGGACATCGGTGGCACCCAGCGCCTCGGCGATGCGGCGGCTTTCGTCAAAATAGCGATCGATGGCCGCGGCGGGCAGATCGTGCCGGCCATAACGGCGATAACCTTGCAGAAAACTGCTGACCTCGGTGACATGTACCCAGGTCAGCAGGGCGGGATCATCGGCAGCATAAGGCTGGCCGTCGGTAGTGAAGCCCTTGACCTGACGATGGATGGTCCGTACCCGCCGTATCATCTGTTGCGCCGCGCGGGTGGGCGCATAAGTCGTCGCGCCGACAAAGGCCGTGGTCCGCCGCAGTCGCCCGACCAGATCATGGCGAAAATTGGAATGATCGTAGACCCCGGCCAGCGCCGCCGGATGCAGGGTCTGCAGGATCAGAGCGGAAAGACCGCCGGCCAGCATGCCTGCAAAATCGGCATGGATCTTCCAGATCACGCTTTCCGGTCCGAACAGTCCCGGATCGCCGATGGGCTGTTCGTAGTCGATGGCGCCGACCGGTTCACGCGGGAACGCCGTGCGAACCCACTGCCGCAGCGGTTGGCGGACAGCGCGGCCGAGTAGCTGTAGAGGTGATGACATGGTTGCAGTGTAGCGGCTGGATCTTGCTTGCACAGCGCTGGCAAGTCCTTGTCGGCGGGTCTAAGCTTGGCGACCATGAGCACGCCCACCGATCTGGCCGGCTGGCTGAACCAGCTGCGCGACCATGTTTCCGAAATCCCCCCGGCCGAGGCCTTGCAGCGGCAGGTGCAGGGCGCCTTGCTGCTGGATGTGCGCGAGGACGATGAGCGCGCCAGCGGCATGCCCACGGGGGCCAGCGGTCTGTCTCGAGGCTTCCTGGAGCTGCAGATCGAGCAGCTGGAGCCTGATCGTGAGCGCGAATTGCTGCTGATCTGCGGCAGTGGCACACGTTCGCTGTTCGCTGCCGAAGCCCTGCAGCGGATGGGTTATGCCCGCGTCAGCTCGGTACAGGGCGGCCTGAATCGCTGGAAGGCCGAGGGTCTTCCCATCAGCCGTGGTCTGCTCGACGCCGATGCCCGGCAACGCTACGCCCGCCAGTTGCGGCTGGAACAGGTCGGCGAAGCCGGCCAGGCCCGTCTGGCCGATGCCTGCATCCTGCTGCTGGGTGCAGGCGGCCTGGGTTCACCGGCCGCGCTGTATCTGGCCGCCGCCGGGGTGGGGCGACTGACCCTGGTCGATGATGACGTGGTCGAGCGTTCCAATCTGCACCGTCAGGTGATCCACGCCGATGCCCGGGTCGGCATGGCCAAGACCGAGTCGGCCAGGGCGGCGCTGCTGGCATTGAACCCGACCATCCAGGTCGACATCCATACCACCCGTCTGGATGCCGGCAATGTCGAGGAGCTGATCGCGGGTCATGACGTGGTCATCGATGGGGCCGACAATTTCCCGGCCCGCTACCTGCTGACCGCGGCGACCCGGCGACTGGGCATTCCGCTGGTCTATGGCGCGGTCGAGCGTTTCAGCGGTCAGGTCAGCGTGTTTGATCCGCGCCGTGAGGACGCACCCTGTTATCGCTGCCTGTTCCCGGACCCGCCGCCGCCGGAGGCCGCGCCCAATTGCAGCGAGGCGGGTGTGCTGGGCGTGCTGCCCGGCATCGTCGGTCTGCTGCAGGCCACCGAGGCGCTCAAACTGGTATTGGAGATCGGAGAGCCGCTGGTCGGCCGGCTGCTGCAGTTCGATGCCCTGGGCATGCAGTTCCGCAGCACGCGCCTGCCGCGCGACCCGGACTGCCCGGGCTGCGGCATCGGCGCGCACTTCGAGGGCCATCGTGATCTTGCCGCGAGTTGCGCCAGCGCCTGACCGCCGAACGCAAGGGCGGGCGCGGCGGCGTCTCGATCCGATCGCTCAAGCATCGCCATTTGTGCCCGAGTCACCGGACAGAGGATAATCAGCCTTTGTTGATTATCTCCGGCTCCGATGACTGCACGCATTCTTGACGGCAAGCGTATTGCCAATGAACTCCTGGATCAGATCGCCGGCCGTGTCGCGGCCCGTCAAGAGCAAGGGCTGCGCACGCCGGGTCTGGCCGTGATCCTGGTCGGAAGCGACCCGGCTTCGGCGGTCTATGTCCGCAACAAGCGGCGGGCCTGCGACCAGGTCGGCTTCAACTCCTTCGGCTTTGACCTGCCGGCCGAAACCCCGCAGGACGAGTTGTTCGCACTGATCGACCGCCTCAATGCCGATCCGGACGTGCATGGCATTCTTGTTCAGTCGCCGCTGCCGCCTCATATCGACGAGGATGCCCTGGTCGACCGGATCGACCCGAGCAAGGATGTTGACGGCTTCCAGGCCATCAATATCGGCCGGCTGGCGCTGCGCCGTTTCGGTTTGCGTCCCTGCACCCCGAAGGGTGTCATGACTTTGCTGGGCCATACCGACCAGCCGGTGCGCGGCAAGCATGCCGTCATTGTCGGGGTCTCCAATCATGTCGGCCGCCCGCTGGGTCTGGAACTGCTGATCGCCGGTGCGACCACGACTTCATGCCATCGCTTCACTCCTGACCTGGAAGCGCATGTCCGCCGCGCCGACATCGTAGTGGTCGCGGTCGGCAAGCCTGGTCTGGTCAAGGGCGAGTGGATCAAGCCCGGTGCCGTGGTGGTTGATGTCGGCATCAACCGGCTGGATGACGGCCGTCTGGTCGGCGACGTGGAATTCGAGACCGCTGCCGAGCGCGCTGGCTGGATCACGCCGGTGCCGGGCGGTGTCGGTCCGATGACCGTGGCCACCCTGATCGAAAACACCCTGGAAGCAGCCGAGATGGCTGACGCCGGCTGAGTCCGAAGCACATTCCGGTCGGGGGCACGTCAGCACGTCGCACCCGGCCGCAGGTGCTGGCCCGTCGGGGCGAGGTCGCGTACAATCTCCTCTTTGCGAGTGGTTAAAGACATGCGTATCCTCGCCGAGGCGCTCACCTATGATGACGTCTATCTGGTCCCCGCCCATTCCACCGTATTGCCGCGCGATGTGGACACGTCCACCCGCCTGACCCGCGGCATCCAGCTGAATATTCCGATCATCTCGGCAGCCATGGATACGGTCACCGAAGCCCGCCTCGCCATCACCATGGCCCAGTGCGGCGGCATCGGCATCATCCACAAGAATCTGACCGCTACCCAGCAGGCCGCCGAAGTGGCCAAGGTCAAGAAGTTCGAGGCCGGCGTCATCCGCAGCCCGTTCACCGTGGGCCCGGACACCTCGATCCGCGACGTCATGCAGCTGACCCGCGCTCAGAACATCTCCGGCGTGCCCGTCGTCGAGGGTGGCCGTCTGGTCGGCATCGTGACCAGTCGCGATCTGCGTTTCGAAAAGCGCCCGGAAGATCCGGTCCGCAATATCATGACCCGCGAAGACAAGCTGGTCACCGTGCGCGAAGGCGCCAGCCACGAAGAAATCCAGCAGCTGCTGCATCAGCACCGTATCGAGAAGGTGCTGGTCGTCAACGACGGTTTCGAGCTGCGCGGCCTGATTACCGTCAAGGATATGCAGAAGGCACGCGACAATCCCTTCGCGGCCAAGGATGCCAATGGCGGCCTGCTGGTCGGTGCCGCCGTCGGCGTCGGCGGCGATACCGAAGCACGCGTCGAAGGCCTGGTCGCCGCCGGCGTGGACGTACTGGTGGTCGATACCGCCCACGGTCATTCCCAGGGCGTGATCGAGCGTGCCGCCTGGGTCAAGAAGCATTACCCGCAGGTCCAGGTCGTGGCCGGCAATATCGTCACGGCCGATGCCGCCAAGGCGCTGCGCGATGCTGGCGTCGATGCCGTCAAGGTCGGCGTGGGCCCTGGCTCAATCTGCACCACCCGGGTGGTGACCGGCATCGGCGTGCCGCAGCTGACCGCCATCGACATGGTCGCCAATGCCCTGCAGGACGAAATTCCGCTGATCGCCGATGGCGGCATCCGTTATTCGGGCGACATCCCCAAGGCCATCGCCGCCGGTGCCTCCACCGTGATGCTGGGCTCGATGTTTGCCGGCACCGAAGAGTCGCCGGGCGAAGTCGAACTGTTTCAGGGTCGCTCCTACAAGAGCTACCGCGGCATGGGTTCGCTGGGCGCGATGGCGCTGGGCTCGAAGGACCGCTACTTCCAGGACGAGGCCGATGCCGACAAGCTGGTGCCGGAAGGCATCGAAGGTCGTGTCCCGTATCGCGGCCCGCTGCGCAATATCGTCCACCAACTGATGGGCGGTCTGCGTGCCTCCATGGGTTATCTGGGCGCGGCCACCATCGAGGACGTGCGCAAGAAGGCGCAGTTCGTCAAGGTGACTGGCAACGGCGTGCTGGAAGCTCATCCGCATGATATCCAGATCACCAAGGAAGCACCCAACTACAGCCTGAAGTAAGCCGGGCAGGGCGCATGACGGCAAGGCTCCGGCTTCCGGGCCGTGCCGTCCCACTTTTCTTCCAGTTGCCAGGCCCTTCGCCTGCACTTATTCGGCCGGACTCCATGACCGACATCCATAGCGACAAGATTCTCATACTCGACTTCGGTGCCCAGTACACCCAGCTGATCGCCCGCCGGATCCGCGAAATAGGCGTCTATTGCGAAATCTGGGCCTGGGATCATGACCCGGCCGAAATCGCTGCCTTCAACCCTCGCGGCATCATTCTTTCCGGCGGTCCCGAATCGACGACCCAGGACGATGCCCCCAAGGCGCCCCAAGAAGTGTTCGACAGCGGCGTGCCCATCCTCGGCATCTGCTACGGCATGCAGACTCTGGCGGCCCAGCTGGGCGGCAGGACCGAGGCGGCCGATCAGCGTGAATTCGGCCATGCCCAGGTCCAGGTCGAGATCATCGACACCTTGCTGGGCGGCCTTACCGACGTGCCGGGTGAAAGCCGTCTGGATGTCTGGATGAGCCATGGCGACCATGTCGCCGCGGTGCCCCCGGGTTTCCAGATCACCGCCACCACCGACCGCATTCCGGTGGCCGCCATGGCCGACGAGAAGCGTCGCTGGTACGGCGTGCAGTTCCATCCGGAAGTCACCCACACCCGCCAGGGCCAGGCCCTGCTGAGCCGGTTCGTCACCGCCATTTGCGGTTGCGAGACCCTGTGGACGGCCGAACATATCATCGAAGACCAGATTGCCCGCGTCCGCGAGCAGGTCGGCAGCGATGAAGTCATTCTCGGCCTGTCCGGCGGTGTCGATTCTTCTGTCGTCGCGGCGCTGCTGCACCGGGCCATCGGCAAGCAGCTGACCTGCGTCTTTGTCGATACCGGCCTGCTGCGCTGGCAGGAAGGCGACCAGGTCATGGCCATGTTCGCCGAGTCGCTGGGCGTCAAGGTCATCCGCATCAATGCCGCCGACCGCTACTTCAAGGCCCTGGAAGGCGTCGCCGACCCGGAAGCCAAGCGAAAGATCATCGGCAACCTCTTCGTCGAGATCTTCGACGAAGAATCGCAGAAGCTCAGCAATGCCCGCTGGCTGGCCCAGGGCACCATCTACCCCGACGTCATCGAGTCCGCCGGCAGCAAAACCGGCAAGGCCCATGTCATCAAGAGCCACCACAACGTCGGCGGCCTGCCCGAGCATATGAAGCTGGGTCTGGTCGAGCCCTTGCGCGAGTTGTTCAAGGACGAAGTCCGTCGTCTCGGTGTCGAGCTCGGCCTGCCGCGGGAGATGGTCTATCGCCATCCGTTCCCCGGTCCGGGTCTGGGCGTTCGGATTCTCGGCGAAGTGAAGCGTGAGTACGCCGAACTGCTGGCCCGTGCCGATGCGATCTTTATCGAGGAACTGCGCAAGGCCGATCTCTACGACAAGACCAGCCAGGCCTTCGCCGTCTTCCTGCCGGTCAAGTCCGTCGGCGTCGTCGGTGATGCCCGTGCCTACGAATGGGTGATCGCCCTGCGTGCCGTCGAGACCATCGACTTCATGACCGCCCACTGGGCGCATCTGCCCTACGAATTCCTGGGCCGGGTCTCCAACCGCATCATCAACGAACTGCGCGGCGTCTCCCGCGTCGTCTACGACATCAGCGGCAAACCGCCTGCCACCATCGAGTGGGAATGATCGGCAAGATCACAGGTTGCAGATGAAAAAGGCGCTTCGGCGCCTTTTTCTTTGGAGGAGAGAGGGGATGGGCAGCAATTTCTGTTAGGCAACCAGAAATTGTCGTGAGGTCTGGTGTGGCGTTGGCTTAGACTCAGAAGTACAGCCAGCAACTTCCACACATCAGCGTCCAACTGCGGGGGAGGCTTACACTACGACCGTTGGTCAGGCGGTCGCTCGTGAAATCCATCGACCAGCCTTGGTCTGGCGCCAATGGGGCTACCAGGGGCTGTTGGACCCTGGCAGGCAGACGATGCTTGACCCTGCGACGCAGGTTCAGGCCAAGCTGCTTGTACACCCGATACACCCGTTTGTGGTTCCATCGATGGCCTGCTCGCCGTGCGCGCATAAAGCATTTATGAAGGCCCCGCCGAGGACGACGCGACACACAATCGCGCAAAAAGGCCTCGATCACCGGATCATCAGCCGCCGGCCGGCCACGCTTCACGTAGTACCAACTGCTGCGCGGCAAGTCCACC
>JGI2924J29684_1077080_pt1 | contig 13441 bp, 12 predicted proteins | sample BenlonsequencITS_FD_29684 | JGI IMG/M metagenome (IMG submission 29684)
CCAGCCAGCCGGTAAACCCAGCGATAAAGCTCACCCCAAAGCTTACGACAGCCGATATGATGAGCAGCCAAATCGTCACTCTGCGCTGGCTTAGGCTCAAGACAGGTTTGTTCATATCTTGCACCAGACGTAACCTAAGGCGCAGACGTTCATTAACGAAGGTTACAATGGCATGCCGTATGGAAAAAAGAGTTCCGGCAATAAATAAGAAGAGAATCGTTCCGTTGACAGCTTGGAAAAGAACCTTACTTAAGAGCGGTGTCCAAAAGAGCTGTGTGTAACCTAAGTCCTTAAACCATAACCAATCTTCATATAAGCCGCTGGATGCTTTTAGTAAAGCGGCAATTAGAATTAGGCCAACGAGAATTTTGTAAAAACGTTGCAATAGAGAATCCCCCTTCAAACTATAACAATAAATTGTTGTTTCATTAAGCTAGTATTCATATATTCTTCCCAAGAATTAAAAATCCCTTCCAAATTTTTTCGAAATTGCAATTAGAGTCTTTCTAACCTTAGCATTAATATGGTATACTATAAAAAATACCCGTAAGGGGTATGTCGACAGTATTGTTAGAGGAGTTGTTACAAATGATTTATGATGTAATAATCGTTGGAGCAGGTCCTGCAGGTCTTACTGCAGGAATCTACGCCTCCCGTGGAGGACTTAAAACGGCCATCGTTGAATTAGCAATGCCCGGCGGACAAGCAGCTTCAACAGACAAAATCGAAAACTATCCTGGTTTTCCTGAAGGTGTCAACGGTTATGAACTAATGAACGCCTTCCATCAGCAAGCCTTGTCATTTGGAGTTGAATTTGTTTATGAAGAAGTAAAAGGCCTTGATCTCAAGGAAACCGTGAAGAAAATTCATACCGACAGCTCTGTTTTAGAAGCAAAGGCCCTGATTATTGCGGCAGGTTCTAAGCCTAGGCTGCTGAATGTTCCTGGTGAAGAGTTTTTCAAAGGGAGGGGAGTGTCTTATTGTGCCACTTGCGACGGAGCTTTCTTTCGCGGAAAAAAAGTTGTCGTCGTTGGCGGAGGAGATTCGGCTATTGAAGAAGGATTATACCTTACTAAATTTGCTGAAGAAGTCATTCTTATTCATCGGCGTGAGGGTTTCAGGGCTTCACAAATTATCGTTGACCGGGCCAAGGAAAACTCTAAAATTCGCTTTGAACTTAATTATGTGGTAGAAGAGATTCTGGGGTCAGATCATGTCGAAGGAGTACGCGTTCGTAATGCCCTTGACTCAACAAGGAAAGAAATAAAAGCTGATGGTGTCTTCATTTATGTTGGAACAAGTCCTAACGTTCAGTTTATTGATAGTGAGATAAAAACCGACGAACGAGGGTATATATATACTAACCAGTTTTTGCAGACAAATATAGAGGGTGTGTACGCAGCCGGAGATATTCGCACTACGCCGCTGCGGCAAGTCTCTACGGCGGTTGGTGACGGAGCCCTTGCTGCAGTTGAAGTTGAGAAGTATTTAGCAGAGCAGCATCACAAGTAAGCATTATTTGTAGAATTTTAAGGTTTTTTGAAAAATAAGACCTTGATAATTTGTAATGCTTATAATATGCTATAGTAAACTTCAAACAATTTAAACTAATTAAAAAATAGAGGTGGAATGCTCAGTGCACTTTGTGGTCTGCCTAAAACAAGTACCTGATACCTCAGAAGTCCGAATTGATCCCAATACCAATACCCTCATGCGGGAGGGAGTACCCTCAATTATTAATCCCTATGATGCTCATGGCTTAGAAGAAGCAATTCGCTTAAAAGAAAAGGCTGGCGGTAAAGTAACTATCGTCAGCATGGGCCCTCCGCAGGCCAAAGAAGCTCTAAAAAAAGCCATGTCTTTTGGCGCGGATCGCGCAATTCTCTTGAGTGACCGTGCTTTTGGCGGTTCAGACTCATTGGCAACAGCTTATATTATTTCGACGGCTCTTAAAAAAATTCATGAGACAGAACCCATTGATTTAGTTTTTGCCGGTAAAGAAGCAATTGATGGCGACACTGCTCAAACTGGGCCGGGCATTGCTCAAAGGCTTGGCTTTCCACAGTTAACTTATGCTATTAAGATTAAGGAACTAACGGATACAAGCATCACCGTTGAACGAAAAACTGAAAGTGGCCGGCAAATAGTTCAAGCTCAACTGCCCGCGTTAATTACGGTGGAAAAAGAACTAAATGACATACGCTACGCTTCTCTTCCCAATATGATGAATGCTGCTGCCTACGAACCGGAAGTTTGGACCGTTGATTCCTTACCTTTTGACTTGAAGCAGATGGGCCTTAAGGGATCTCCTACAAGTGTTTCCAGGATATTTGCGCCTCCCGGACGATCCGGCGGGGAGATCATGGATGGTACGAAAGATCCGGCAGGGATTGCTGCTTCGGTTGTCCAAAAGCTTCTGCAACAAAACGTCATCATGGTTCATCCCCTGATGAAGGGAGGCAAGCATTAATGACTGTAGCTATTGATAAGACAAAGTGTATTGGTTGTGGAGCGTGTGTTATGGAATGCTCCCTGGAAGCCATTGATTTAGTCGACGGAATTGCTCATCCTGACCCCAATAAATGTAAAGACCTGGGGAGCTGCGTCAAAGTTTGTCCGACAAACGCTCTATCTCTTTCTATTCCCCAAGAACCAAAAACTGAAATTGCTTCGGAGGCTGGTTCGAAGTTTGATTTAAAAGAACCTCTGCCGGAAGCGGTAAGTGATTATGCTCAAGGTAATGCGAAAAAGACAATTCGTTCTCAAGTGAAACCAGTTGCCGGGGGCGATGTCTGGAGCGGAGTTTGGGTAATTATTGAATATAACAACGGGAGAGTTGCGCCGGTTTCTTGGGAGTTGTTGGGCGAAGGCCGAAAGCTTGCCAATTCTCTGGGCTGTGAACTTTGCGGCGTGATCACCGGTTATCAAGTCGATAGTGTGATTCCCGAAGCTTTTGCCTTCGGGTCAGAGAAAGTCTATGTTATCGATCATGAAGTGCTTAAGGACTATAGAACAGAACCCTATGCTGAAGCAATTTCGGGCCTTGTTCGAAAATACCAACCTGAAATTATACTTATGGGCGCTACCTCCATGGGACGAGATGTATTCCCGGCGGTCGCTACGAAGATGCAAACAGGATTAACTGCTGATTGTACGGTATTAGGTATTGATCCTGAGACGAAACTCCTGCAGCAAACCCGACCTGCCTTCGGGGGGAATATCATGGCCACGATCCTTTGCCGCAGCAGACGCCCGCAAATGGCCACTGTACGGCCGAGAGTCATGGAAATGCCTGAAAAGGTTGAAGGACGACAAGGAGAACTGATACGCGAAGAATTCACATCGAATGAAAGCGATTTTCGCACAAAAGTTCTGGAGTTCATTCCGGCTGATGCCAGAAGCGCATTTCTAGACAAAGCTGAAATTATAGTTTCTGTGGGTCTGGGTCTCGCGGCCAAACGGAACTTGGTCCTGGCAGAAGAATTAGCCGAAGTTTTAGGCGGTACTCTGGCGGGGTCCCGAGGAGCCGTAGAAGCAGGCTGGCTTAGTCATGATCAACAGGTTGGTCAATCAGGAGTTACCGTTCGTCCAAAGGTATATATTGCCATCGGAATTTCAGGAGCTATTCAGCATTTAGTAGGTATGGAAACTTCAGATTTTATTATAGCCATTAACAATGACCCAGAGGCACCCATCCTAAAAGTCGCTAATTATGGGATTGTTGGTGATCTTTTTCAAATCGTACCTGCACTAACAGCAGAATTTAAAAAACGCCTTCAGCACGGCGTGGCTAATTAAGGAGGGGCAATCATGGAAAACTTTGATGTAATCATCGTCGGAGGCGGTCCTGCTGGCCTATCTGCCGCAATTAGCGCTGCTCATGCAGGTATGAAAACATTAGTCATCGAACGCGGAGATTACCCCGGTACGAAGAATGTGATGGGCGGGATCCTCTATACAAAGGCCACGGATATGGTCGTGCCGGAATTTTGGAAAGAGGCACCGTTAGAACGCCCTATCATTGAACAGAGGATCGCCATGTTAAGCGGAGATGAATCAATTCTGGCCGGTTATCGAGATCCGGATTGGGCAGCGGAACCTTATAATGCACATTCGATTTTAAGGGTTAAATTTGACCGCTGGCTGGCTCAACAAGCGGAAAAAGCCGGAGTTATGATCATCACGGAAACACTGGTTGAAGATCTTCTTTATAAAAACGGTAATGTTGTGGGAGTTCGAACAGGCAGAGCTGAAGGGGACTTAGGAGCTAAAGTTGTTATTATTGCCGAAGGAGTCAATAACTTTTTAGCTGTTAAAGCCGGATTGGCAAAATCCTTAAAGCCGGCAACGGTCGCTGTCACCGTCAAAGAAATCATCTCGTTGCCAAAAGAAAAGATCGAGGATCGTTTCTGCCTCGATGAAGGACAGGGAGCCACCATCGAGTTATACGGGGACTCAACAGCAGGGATGATGGGTGTTGGATTTATCTATACCAATAAGGATTCAATTTCCATCGGAGTTGGAGCTATCCTGGAATCGGTAGTACGGGAACATTGGACTCCCAATGATCTCTTGGAAAATCTTAAAGCGAAACCTTATGTCAAGCGGCTTTTGCAGGGCGGTGAAACTAAGGAGTATCTGGCTCATCTCATCCCGGAGGGTGGGTATACACATGTCCCAAGGCTTCATCGCCAGGGGGTTATGGTCGTTGGGGATACCGCTATGCTGATGAATTCTCTTAACCGTGAAGGCTCAAATCTTGCCATGGTATCCGGAAAAATTGCCGGCGAAGTTGCCGCTCAAGCCATCAAAGCCGGAGATGTCAGCGATCAAGCTATGGCTGTTTATGAATCCCGTTTGCGCGATTCTTTTGTTTTGAAGGATCTTCATCATTATCGCCATATGGGTAAATTCTTCGAGGATAATCCCCATCTTCTAAAGATCTATCCCAAAATGTTCTCTAAGGCTGCTAAAATGTATTTAACGGCAGATGGAACTCCCAAAAAACAACGCCAGAAAGAAATTATACAAATGCTTTTCGAACAGCGGTCAAAAGGCGGCTTCATTAAAGATCTCTACGGTGCATGGAGGGCCTTATTATGAAATTAGATGATAAACTCTATTTGGTGCGATTTAATACGGATAAGTTGAGTCATATTAAGATTAATGATCCTAAAATATGTTTAAATCAGTGTCAGGACAAACCTTGTACCCGCATCTGCCCCGCCCACGTTTATGATTGGGACGATGAGGAGAAGCGTATTTCCGTGGGATACGAAGGGTGTCTTGAATGCGGAACTTGTTTGATTGGCTGCCCTTATGGCAACATCAATTGGAAGTATCCTAGAGGCGGGTTTGGAGTCTCGTGGAAAAATGGCTGATTGAATATCCAGTTCACAAAAATGCTAGAAACTCGACAAAGAGGAAGACCGTATTGCAGTCTTCCTCTTTTCTTGACTATTAGACCTCCATGCCACTGCGCAACATCATCGGATGATGAAAACAGGCCATCCCTTCAGGTCGGGCAGCATCGATAGGGGATGGGGATTCTTAATTGTTTGCTTTCTAAAGTTTCTTTGACAGCCATTTAAACGATAGGTAGAATAGAGTGGAAGGGAGAAAAGCATGAACTTGACACTTAGCGAAGAAACGTTAAACAAAGAAACTCAACTTATCGAGCTTATAAAATCCTATAAAAAGGTGTTAGTAGCCTTTTCAGGCGGAGTAGATTCTACGTATCTCCTGGCCATAGCCCATGAAGCTTTAGGCCAAAATTGCCAAGCGGTGTTTGCTTGCGGGCCGATGGTTTCTGCGCAAGAACAGACTTCAGCCTTAAATTTAGCTCAAATGTATAATTTTCCGGTCAAAGTAATCGATATCAATGTTATGGAATTGCAAGCTTTTCGTGATAATCCACCAGACCGGTGTTATTTTTGCAAAAAGGAGCTTTTTGCGACCTTCTTATCTGTGGGTAAAAGAATGGGGTATACTACCTTGATTGAAGGTACCAATGCTTCTGATAACCATGATTATCGACCCGGCCGCAAGGCTCTGAAAGAGTTAAAGATCATAAGCCCCTTACTGGAAGTCGGCCTCAAAAAAGAAGAGATTCGAGCTTTGTCTCGGTGCCGTAATTTACTAACTTGGGACAAGCCCTCCATGGCCTGTCTTGCTTCGAGAGTTCCTTACGGCGATATGATCACTCTCGAATTATTAACGAGAATTGCTCAAGCTGAAGCTCTCCTCAACAGTTTGGGTTTTAATGAGTGCCGCCTTCGGGTGCATCAAGATATAGCACGGATTGAAATTCCCATCCAAGCTTTCACATCATTGATCCAAAAACATACAGAAATCGTTACGGCTATCAAAAAATTAGGTTTCCGCTTTGTAACATTAGACTTAGAAGGGCTTCGTTCTGGAAGCCTAAACCCAGATCAGAAGGATGATTAATCATGAATGAAGAGACAATCAAAGCCCTCCTTGAAGAGGTTAAGTCAGGAGCTTGCTCACCGGAACAAGCGTTGGGTCAATTAAGAGAATTACCCTTTGAGGATTTGGGTTTTGCTCGTTTAGACCATCATCGAGGGCTGCGGACAGGGCAATCCGAAGTTATTTTTTGTCAAGGAAAACAGCCCGAACAGATCATCTCTATCTTAAAACATTTGGGTGCTAAATCTCAAAATGTCCTGGCAACCCGGCTCGTTCCAGACCATGCCGAACGGATTTTGCAGCATTTTCCAAACGCTCAGTACGATCCGCTGGCACGCTGTCTCTTATTTCATCCTTTGGAAGAGCCATCAATTCCGGGGAAAATTCTGATAATGACAGCTGGAACTGCAGATTTGCCCGTTGCCCGGGAAGCTTGGATCACAGCCCGTTATATGGGTCACGAAGCAGAGACAATTTATGATGTTGGAGTTGCGGGTCTTCATCGCCTTCTTGCCCAACGAGACAGTATGGATAGTGCCGAAGTGCTGATTGTCGTGGCAGGAATGGAAGGAGCCTTAGCGAGTGTCGTCGGTGGATTAGTTGACCAGCCTGTGATTGCTGTCCCGACAAGCGTAGGTTATGGCGCACATTTTCAAGGGCTCGCAGCATTACTCAGCATGCTGAACAGCTGTGCTTCAGGGGTAGGCGTTGTAAATATTGACAATGGTTTTGGTGCTGCTTCTTTAGCTTCAACAATCATTCGTAGAATTAATAAAAATCGTTAAGAGGTGCAGCAAATTGAAAGTTCTCTATTGGGATATATTTGCCGGAATCAGCGGAGATATGGCTTTAGGCTCTTTAATAGCGTTAGGTGCGAATCCGGAAAAGATTATAGAGCAATTACATTCAATAGGCCTAAATGAATTTCGATTAGATATCCGCTTGCGTCAAGTTCAAGGCATTCAAGCAACGGACATTGATGTTGTAGTATTAGATAATCACGAACACAAACAAAACTTCAGTCACAATCACGAGTTTGCAAATAATCATACTCACGGTCATGACCATGACCATGACCATGAGCACGAGCATGAGCATGCCCATGAACATAACCATGAACATGGGCATGAGTATAAGAACGAGTACGTTCAACATGATCATACTCCCGTGACTCATGCTCACAATCGATATCTTCCGGATATTCAAAAAATGATAATGTCAGGGTCCCTGTCTGAACGTGCGCAAGAAAGTGCTTTAAAAGTGTTTAACGTCCTAGCTGAAGCGGAGGCTAACGTTCATGGGACAACAATTGATAAAGTACACTTTCATGAAGTTGGAGCCGTAGACTCGCTGGTTGATATTGTGGGAACCTGTATAGCTTTGGATCAGTTGGATATTGAAGAAATACGTGTTTCTACTCTCCCTTGGTCAAAAGGATTTGTTCAATGTGCGCATGGAACGCTGCCCTTACCGGCCCCGGCGACTCTGATGCTGTTACGTGGCTTCAAATTTAGAGATTCGGGAATTACAGGCGAACTTATTACCCCTACAGGAGCAGCGCTCATGAAGGCCTTAGCCCAGCAGACAGATTTTCCGGAGATGATTATCCATAATGTTGGTTATGGTTCCGGTAAAAATGATTATGGCATTCCAAGCCTGCTTCGGGGTGTAATTGGAGAGATATAACTTAAGGAGATAGTATGATTGAGAAAATTATCGATAGTCTGAGACAGTCTGACTGGAGTGTGAGCTATCCTGCAGGAAACTGGGTTTGTGCAACCCATGACTCTCTGCAGCGTGGGCTTCTTTTCGGATATTTAAATGAGATGTCTGAAGATCTAACGGTTAAGATCTCTGAATTTAAAATCCCAACCTGGGATGCAATTATTTTTTGTCCCTCGGGATTTGACTCTTCGCAGTTAAAGAAATCTCGTTTGCCGGGCATTCAATTATGGTATTGGGATCTGGAATTGGGAAATATTTTCCCCAATCCACCTACCAAAAAACAAGATATTCCCAGAATGCTGAAACAAATAGCCAGTGGGACACCGGTTTCTCTAAATGCTGAACTTCAGCCCCAAAAACAGCCGATTCCTTATTTTACTTATGCATTTATTGGAATCAACTTGCTCGTTTTTTTACTTATGACTCTAGCGGGCGGATCGGAAAATCAGGATGTATTAATCGCCTTCGGTGCTAAAGTTAATTCTTTAATTCAAGCCGGGCAAGTGTGGCGCTTATTAACATCTATGTTTATTCATATTGGATATTTTCATCTCGCCTTTAACTTGTACGCATTATGGGCCTTAGGGCCTTTGACTGAACTAAGTTACGGTCATGGAAAGTATTTTGCGATTTATATGTTAAGTGGTCTTGGAGGCGCAATGGCAAGTTTCTTGTTTTCCCCGTTCCTTTCGGCAGGTGCTTCAGGAGCAATTATGGGCCTTCTGGGAGCTCAACTGTTTTTTATTTACAAACGACCTTATCTATGGAAATCCGGTCTTGGTATGAATCTTGTCATTGTAATTTTAGTGAACCTTGGATTTGGATTTTGGCAGCCGGGGATTGATAATTTTGCCCATCTCGGCGGACTATTTACAGGAATGTTCATGGGTGCCCTTTTATCATGGAAAAACTTTATAAAACCTAAGAGTGCCAAACTTTCATAAAAATACCTCTTTTTAATAAGCATAGTTTCCACCCATCTAAGGACAAAATACAAACAAGAGCTTGCGGTTTCTTAGCGAGGTGGCTTTAATAATTGCCATCGTTAGTTAAGACAGCGTAAGCTCTTTTTATACTATCTGTAAGTATACTTTTCTGTTAAACCATCCCTCTAGATAAGTACTACAACCCGCACCGACCATGAAGATAAGCTGATGAGCATATCGCCGCACTGCAACTCATTATGCCCACTCCTTCAGTGCGGATTGCTCAAGCGTCTCTGTAGCCAAGAATTACGGGAAGAGTGTTACTTGCTCTCTTATGTATTAGTTTTTTGAGCAGTTCTGTGAATTTCCGCAAAGAATTCACTGACTTCTTGAGGGGTAGGAATATGTTGATCAACGTGCCCTAATTCCTTCGTAATTGTGGCAAAGGCGTTTAACCAGGCTTCGGTTATACGGGTCGCGATTTCTTGGGGACTATTCATAATAAAACTCCTTTCAGTTTTTCTTTAATTTATGTAATTTTGGGCAATAGGTGCATATCTATCAGCTTTTACAATGATTGCATCATGTATCAGAAAAAGGTTCGTGTTATTAACCAATAAAGACTTTCTTAAGCGAGAGGAGAGCAGCAATGCTTTGAAAAAACGAAAGAAGGGTTTATTAAATTATTTCTCGCGAGATTATTGGGTCCAAATAGGGCTGTTTCTACTTATCTTCTTGGTAGCAGGAAGACTTGTGGTTCTCCAGGTAGTTCAGGCATCTAATCTTCAGGCCAAGGGAATTGAACGAAGGACAACTGATAAGCGTCTTCATCCTAAACGGGGATCGATTTATGATGCACAGGGAAATGTTTTAGCGCAGAGCATTCCTGTCAAAGAGGTATATGCAGATCCCAAAACGTTGTCCAATTTAATAGCCCAAAAGAAGTATAAAGATACCAAAGAACATGCGGCTCAAGAGCTTGCGGAGATCTTAGGCCTTAATCCGCAAGACATTCTTGGTAAGTTAAATAAGGACTTATTGTGGATAAGTCTAGCTCATCAAGTAGACCTTCAGAAAGCTGATCAAATTATGGCCCTAAAAATTCCGGGGGTAGGGACAACAGATGAAGAAAAACGTGTATATCCTATGGGAAATTTGGCATCCGCTGCACTTGGTATTGTAAATCTAGAAGGACATGGTGCTGAGGGTATTGAATCATATTATGACAAAGCCTTATTTGGCAAGCCCGGATTCCAATCAGTGGAACAAGATACTCGAGCACGTTCTATCTTTGAAACTGCAGATCAGCTTGAGCCTTCTCATCCAGGGAATTCTTTGGTACTTACTTTAGACTCTGCTATACAATATTCGATTGAACAGCAATTAGATAGTTTGCAGCAAAATACAAAAGCCAACAGCGTGACAATTCTTGCTATGGATCCGATGAGCGGACGCATTTTGGGGTTAGGTTCTCGACCAACCTTTGATCCAACAAATTATCTCAAATCATCACCGGAAGAACGACGTAATTTAGCCATCAGTATGTCCTATGAACCGGGATCTACATTTAAAATTATCACAGGTTCCAGTGCCCTGGAAGAAGGAGTCGTCAGTCCGGATGAAACCTTTCCTGATCCGGGATATTTGCGGGTGGGGCCACGTTTAATCACGAACTGGGATTCTGATCAAAAACCCCATGGAAATCCTACCTTAACTGAGGGAATGCAATTGTCCTCAAACGTTGTTTTAGCTCAGGTAGGACTTAAACTAACCAAAAGAACCTTCTTTACGTATTTAAAGGCCTTTGGTTTTGGTGCCAAAACCGGCGTAGATATTAGAGGGGAAGAAAGTGGTTTGCTTGTTCCGCAAGAAAATGTACGAGATTTAGAATTAGCAACAATGTCCTTTGGACAAGCTAATTTAGTGACGCCTATTCAATTATTGACGGCAATATCAGCTGTTGCTAATGGAGGAACTTTATATCGGCCCTATATCGTGGATAAAATTGTTGCTCAGGATGGAGAGGTGGTTCAGGAACTGAAATCTAAGCCCATTCGTCAAGTCATATCAAAGGCGACAGCAGTACAAATGACCAATATTCTCGAACAAGTTGTATCTGCTGGGACAGGTCATCTTGCTCAAATCCCTGGAATCAATGTGGCAGGCAAAACGGGTACCGCACAAAAAGTGGATCCCAGAACCGGAGGGTATTCCACGACGGATTTTATAGCTTCTTTCGCCGCCTTTGCACCGGCAGAAAATCCTAAAATCGCAGTCCTTGTGATTATTGATACTCCTAAAAGCGCAGAAGGCCATCAAGGCGGAACTTTAGGAGGACCTCCGGCTAAGGCTATTATTGAAGGTGCTCTTCAATATTTTGGTATTCCGTCAGCAAAGGATACTCTAAGCACTGTTTCCATTTCATCTGGTGATTCACAGGTTAGGCCTTCGCCCCAACCCGTTATTCCTGAACGTTCGCCAGGTGTTTACGAAGCAATTATTCCTGATTTAACCGGAATGACGATGCGTCAAGCAGGTGACCTAATAGCAAAATCAGGCCTGCATTTTGACTTTACGGGGAGCGGACTCGTAGTTCAGCAAAATCCTCTCCCTGGGAAAGTAGTGAGTAAGGGTTCAACACTCGAAATAAAGTTTTCTCCTTTAACGCCTTAGATGATAACTAATCGAACTCATCGTGGCAAGAGAAGAAACAAAATAATGGAGGAATGATCAATAATGGATCTCGATAAGCAAATTGAAAGCATGAAAGAAGAACTAATCTCCGCTGTTCAAGACTGTATTAGAATTAAGAGCGTTAAGGATGTTGCTCATGCAGCACCTGGAGCTCCTTTTGGCCCCGGAATACAGGATGCTTTGGAATGGACCTTAGAATTGGGAAAAAAGCTTGGCTTCAGCGTTAAGAATGTCGATGGTTATGCAGGCCATATTGAAATGGGTGCTGGAGAGCTGTTAGGAATATTAGGGCATTTGGACGTAGTACCGGAAGGTGACGGGTGGTCAGTCCCTCCCTTCAGTGCAGAGATTGTGGATGGAAAAATATATGGGCGGGGCGCTTTAGATGATAAAGGGCCGAGTTTGGCAGCGTTATTCGCCATGAAAGCTGTTAAAGATGCCAAGATTCCTTTAAAAAAGCGGGTTCGTCTAATACTAGGCACGGATGAAGAATCTGGCTGGGCAGATATGGATTACTATCTAAAGAAGGAAGAAGTTCCTAACATCGGTTTTGCACCGGACGCAGAGTTCCCGCTGATTCATGCCGAAAAAGGGATACTGCATCTGGAACTGAAAAAGGCTTTTAAGGAATCCTTACCTCATCTTGTAAGTATTCGTGGAGGAGAACGGGCCAATGTTGTTCCTGATATTTGCGAAGTTACGTTAAGAGGGTTCGATCATGAATTTATAGCTCAGTCAATCAATACGGGCACCTTCCCTGAGGGGGTCAGCGCGCAGTTGAAGGATCAAGTGGATTCTCAGGATCTTATTCTTGCGTTTAAAGGCATAGGGGCACACGGCAGCCTTCCTCAGAACGGAAAGAATGCTGTTCTTTATGCTCTAAACTATTTGCTGCAATTACCGCTTAGCCCTGAGGAACAAAACATTCTTGAGTTCATTTTAAAGCATCCTGGAAGAGGCTTTTTTGGAGAGGGATTCGGAATCGCTTTCAGCGACGAGCCATCCGGTCAACTTTCACTCAATCTCGGAATATTCGAATTATCGTCAGATGGGGTGCGATTTGTTCTCGATATTCGCTATCCAGTGACCTATAAACAAGAGGATGTTTTACAGCCTATCGAAACAATTATCCAAGCTGAAGGATTTACGTTAGACGTTATTAACCATCAAAAAGCACATCATGTTCCCAAAGATAGTGAGCTCGTAAAATCCCTGCTTAAAGCCTATGCAGATGTTACAGGACTTGAACCGTATGCCTTTGCTATCGGAGGAGGAACTTACGCTAAAGCACTCCCTCGGGGCGTTGCTTTTGGCCCGGTTTTTCCGGGTGAACCGGAAGTGATTCATTGCGCTGATGAATATATTTCTATAGACAACTTGATATTAACGACAAAAGTCTATGCTCAAGCTATTGTAAATATCGGCAATCTTGAAAATCACTAAAAGTATGCGGGAATAGTCCGGAGGAATAATAAGAAGAAGGAATAGTCAGAGGTTAAAAACTCATATGAAATAGCTTGACTATTTTATGATTCTTAAGTATACTAATTAGTGTTGTTAATGCGCCACTAGCTCAGCTGGTAGAGCATCCGACTCTTAATCGGCAGGTCCGCGGTTCGATCCCGCGGTGGCGCACCAAAAATTACTGTTAAGCTAGATACGGCAGG
>JGI2924J29684_1077079_pt1 | contig 13437 bp, 9 predicted proteins | sample BenlonsequencITS_FD_29684 | JGI IMG/M metagenome (IMG submission 29684)
CCTCCGGCGTGACAGGCCAGCATTCTAACCAGCTGAACTACCGCTCCGCAATTTGGTGGGCGCTGTAGGGATCGAACCTACGACCCTCGCCTTGTAAGGGCGACGCTCTACCGCTGAGCTAAGCGCCCCCAGCCCTTGGGCTGAGCTGCTTAGTTTACCGCATCCTTGAGGGCCTTGCCAGCCTTGAATGCGGGAACCTTGGAAGCCTTGATCTTGATGGTTTCATTGGTACGCGGATTGCGACCGGTGCGAGCGGCACGGGTGCGGACCGTAAAGGTACCGAAACCCACCACCGACACATCGTCACCCTTCTTCAGGCTGGCCTTGACCACTTCGAAGAACGCTTCCAGCGCGCGACCGGCATCAGCCTTGGTCAGCTCGGCCGACTCGGCAATGGCATTGATCAGATCGGTTTTGTTCACGGACATCGAAACACTCCCTAATAAAGCAAGTTGGGCGACATCGCGAGGCCTGGCCTGCGACATCGCGGGAATAACAGCAATGGGCGCCACCCGGACGCCGTCAACTATCCACTGTCCAGTCCTGACTGCGCCACGAACCGACTACCGCGGTGAGGCATTTATACCAGCGGCTCACAAGGGCCGCAACACAAGCCGCAGCAAGGGTTTGACCGGAATCGGACCGATTCGCGTCCGATCCGGCGACCTGCGGGACCATCGACAACGTCGATCCGGGGTCCCGGGGCACCGCGAAGCGCCCTCTGCGCACCAGGCATCCCGGCCGAAACCGGGATGCCTGAGGCCCTCAATGGGTGCGCGAAGCATTCTCCGGCACATCCTCCAGCGGCCCGTCCTTGCTGCCTGTCTCGGTCGCAATGGCCGGGTCTTCCTTGCCCGCCGCCGGCACCAGTGGGCGTTCCAGCGCGATGTCGAGCACCTGATCGATCCACTTGACCGGATGGATGGAAAGCGATTGGGTGACATTGGCCGGAATGTCCGCCAGATCCTTCTTGTTCTCTTCCGGAATGATGACCACCGATATGCCACCACGATGGGCGGCCAGCAGTTTCTCCTTCAGGCCGCCGATCGGCAGGACACGACCACGCAGGGTGATCTCGCCGGTCATGGCCACTTCCGAACGCACCGGCACCTTGGTCAGGGCCGAGACCAATGCCGTGCACATCGCGATACCGGCACTGGGACCGTCCTTGGGGGTGGCACCTTCCGGGACATGAATGTGGATGTCCAGCTTCTGGTGGAACTCCGAATCGATGCCGAGATGGTCGGCGCGCGCCCGCACCACCGACAGCGCCGCCTGGATCGACTCCTTCATCACATCACCCAGCTGCCCGGTATTGACGAGGCGGCCCTTGCCCGGCACCACCGAGGCTTCGATCGACAGCAAGTCGCCGCCCACCTGGGTCCAGGCCAGGCCCGTCACCAGACCGACTTCGTTCTGCTGCTCCTTGCGGCCGAAATCGTAACGACGCACGCCCAGATAGTCCTCAAGATTGGAGGAATTCACCTTGATGGCCAGCTTTTTGGATGTCTTGGCGGCTGCAGCCGGCTTCTTGCCCGCCTTGACCGCTTTCGCCGGCGCCGCCTTGGCAGGCTTGACCTGGGCCAGCGTCAGCTCCTTCACCACCTTGCGGCAGATCTTGGAAATTTCGCGCTCCAGATTGCGTACGCCCGACTCGCGGGTGTAATAGCGGACGATGTCGCGCATCGCCTCGATGTCCACCGCCAGTTCTTCGGGCTTCAGGCCGTTGGCCTTCAGCTGCTTGGGCAGCAGATAGCGATTCATGATCGCCAGCTTCTCGTCCTCGGTATAACCCGGAATCCGGATCACTTCCATGCGGTCCAGCAGCGGCCCGGGAATATTCAGCGAATTGGCCGTGGCGACCCACATCACCTCGGACAGGTCCAGGTCGACCTCCAGGTAATGGTCATTGAAGCTGTGGTTCTGCTCCGGATCCAGCACCTCCAGCAGGGCCGAAGAGGGATCGCCACGGAAGTCCATGGCCATCTTGTCGATCTCGTCCAGCACGAACAGCGGATTGCGGCTGCCGACCTTGTTCAGATTCTGCACGATGCGACCCGGCATGGAACCGATATAGGTCCGGCGATGGCCGCGGATCTCGGCCTCGTCCCGCACGCCGCCCAGACTCATGCGCACGAACTGACGGTTGGTGGCCTTGGCGATGGAGCGCCCCAGCGAGGTCTTGCCCACGCCCGGCGGACCGACCAGACACAGAATCGGGCCCTTCATCGACTTCACGCGCTGCTGCACGGCCAGATATTCAAGGATCCGCTCCTTGACCTTTTCCAGACCGAAGTGATCGGCATCCAGCACGTCCTGGGCCAGCTGCAGATCCTTGCGCACCTTGGCCTTCTTCTTCCAGGGCACGCCGATCAGCCAGTCCAGATAATTGCGCACCACAGTGGCTTCGGCCGACATCGGCGACATCTGCTTGAGCTTGTTGAACTCCTGACGCGCCTTGGTCAGCACCGCAGGTGGCATCCCGGCGCCGTCGATCTTTTTCTGCAGCTCCTCGATCTCGTTGCCGCCGTCCTCGCCGTCACCCAGCTCCTTCTGAATGGCCTTCATCTGCTCATTCAGATAATACTCGCGCTGGCTCTTCTCCATCTGCGATTTGACCCGGCCGCGAATCCGCTTCTCGACCTGCTGCAGATCCATCTCGCCATCGACCAGACCAATCAGCAACTCCAGGCGCTGACCGACATCGGCGGTTTCCAGCACCTTCTGCTTTTCGGCAATGCGCACCGACAGATGGGCGCCGATCGAATCGGCGACCCGCGAAGGGTCTTCAATGCCCGACAAGGTGGCCAGCACCTCAGGCGGCAGCTTTCGACTCTGCTTGACCAGCTGCTCGAACAACGAGACCAGGGTCCGCGAGACCACGTCCAGCTCGCGCTCCTTGCTGCTGTAGACCGGCTCGATCACCTGAGCGGTGGCGACCAGCATCTCGCTGTCGTCCTGGTAGTCCTTGATCCGCACACGCGACTGCCCTTCCACCAGCACTTTGACGGTGCCGTCAGGCAGCTTCAGCAGCTGCAACACGCCGGCCAGGGTGCCGACCTCGTACAGATCTTCCGCCGTCGGATCATCGATGTCCGGGCTGCGCTGGGCGACCAGCAGGATCTGGCGATCACCCTCCATGGCGCGCTCCAAAGCGCGCATGGACTTGTCACGGCCCACGAACAGGGGGATCACCATGTGGGGATAGACCACCACATCGCGCAGAGGCAGAACCGGCAAGGCGTCTACGCTGGCGCCGGCGATGACAGGGGAGGAGGCGTTTTTTGCCATCGATAGAATTCTCTCGAAGATGAACCCGCTGACGGGTCAGATCCGGCCAATGCCGGGCTTCTGTAGGCTGAAGTGGAGGCACCGGGCGCCCGAGTCAAGCCGGGAGCTGCAATCAATTGTCTGGTTCCGATACGCGAACGGCCCCGAATGCATCCGGGGCCGTTGCGGAACAACACGATGGCGGGGGCGCGGATCAGGCCGCGTCACCACCCTCGCCGGCGATCCGCTGCTGCGGATTGCCGCGGTAGATCAGATACGGCTCGGACTGGCCATCGATCACCGTTTCGTCAACCACGACCTTGCTGACATGCTCCAGTGACGGCAGCTCGTACATCGTATCCAGCAGCACCTGCTCCAGAATCGTACGCAGACCACGCGCGCCGGTCTTGCGCTTCAGCGCCTTGCGGGCAATGGCCTGCAAAGCCTCCGGGCGGAATTCCAGCTCGGCCTCTTCCATCTCGAACAGGCGCTTGAACTGCTTGGTCACCGCATTCTTCGGCTCGGTCAGGATCTTGACCAGGGCGGCCTCATCCAGCTCGTCCAGCGTCGCTATCACCGGCAGACGACCGACAAATTCCGGAATCAGGCCATAACGTACCAGATCACCCGGCTCCACATCCGCCAGCAACCGCCCCAGATTGGTGGTGCGCTCCTTGCTGCGAACCTCGGCCGAGAAGCCGATGCCGGTGGTCTCGGCACGCTGCTGGATCACCTTGTCCAGGCCGGCAAAGGCGCCACCGACGATGAACAGAATGTTCTTGGTGTCGACCTGCAGGAATTCCTGCTGCGGATGCTTGCGACCACCTTGCGGCGGCACCGAGGCCAAGGTGCCTTCGATCAGCTTCAGCAGCGCCTGCTGCACGCCCTCGCCCGACACGTCGCGGGTGATGGACGGGTTCTCGCTCTTGCGGGAGATCTTGTCGATTTCGTCGATGTAGACGATGCCGGACTGGGCCTTCTCCACGTCGTAGTCGCACTTCTGCAACAACTTCTGGATGATGTTTTCCACGTCCTCGCCGACATAGCCGGCTTCGGTCAGCGTGGTCGCATCGGCGATGGTGAAAGGCACGTTCAGCAGTCGGGCCAGGGTTTCAGCCAACAGCGTCTTGCCCGATCCGGTGGGACCGATCAGGAGGATATTGGACTTGCCCAGCTCGACCTCGTCACTCTTCTGACGCGATTCGATCCGCTTGTAATGGTTGTACACCGCCACGGCCAGCGACTTCTTGGCACGCGTCTGACCGACAACGTACTGGTCGAGCGCGTCCATGATTTCGCGGGGCTTGGGCAGATGGCTGCGCCCGGAGGCTGCCTTTTCTTCCAACTCTTCACGGATGATGTCATTGCACAGCTCCACGCATTCATCGCAGATGAATACCGAAGGGCCGGCAATCAACTTGCGCACTTCATGCTGGCTCTTGCCGCAGAAGGAGCAATAGAGAATCTTTCCGCCGTCGTTGGAACGACTTTGCCGCTCGTCGCTCATGCTTTCAGTCCTGCTGTTTATTCATTTTGTCACGAGAATAGCACAGCGTTCCGTACCTGCATCCAGATACGGAACGCCGTGCCCAGCCCTGGCATGGTTCGCCGATCAGGCCGACTTGACCGTCTCGGTAGCGCGACGGTCCAGGACTTCGTCGATCAGCCCGTATTCCTTGGCTGTCTCGGCGCTCATGAAGCGATCGCGCTCCATGTCCCGTTCGATCTTTTCCAGAGGCTGACCGGTGTGATCCACGTAGATCTGATTCAGCTTGCGACGCAGATAGAGAATCTCCTGCGCCTGAATCTCGATATCCGTAGCCTGGCCGCGGGCACCGCCCGACGGCTGGTGGATCATCACCCGCGAATTGGGCAGCGAGAAACGCTTGCCCTTCGCGCCGGCCATCAGCAGCAGCGAGGCCGCACTGCAGGCCTGACCCACGCACATGGTGCTGACATCGCACTTGATGTACTGCATGGTGTCATAGATCGCCAGCCCGGCGGTGACGACACCGCCCGGACTGTTGATATACAGATGGATGTCCTTGTCCGGGTTTTCCGACTCCAGGAACAGCATCTGCGCGATCAGGACGTTGGCGACCTGATCATTGACCTCGCCCACCAGAAAGATCACCCGCTCCTTGAGCAGGCGCGAGTAGATGTCATAGGAACGCTCGCCGCGGGCGGTCTGTTCCACCACCATCGGGACGAGATTCAAATTGTGGACCGGTTCCATAGACATGGTTTTTCTCCGCTGGATGAACCTGAGTTGTGGCTTCAGCCGCCAACCGGACGCATGATTTCGTCAAAGCTCAGCACGACTTCGCTGGTCTTGGCGTGATCGGCAACCCATTCGGCCACCTGATCTTCCATCACCCGGTTCTGCAGACCAGACATCAGTTGGGGGTCGGAGTTGTAAACTTCAATGACCTTTTCCGGCTCTTCATACGTCGAGGCAATGGCCGCCAGCTGCTCGGCCACCCGACTGCGATCCAGGGTCAGCTGCTGCTTGCGGGCGATTTCGCCGATCAGCAGACCGGCCTGCACGCGCTTGCGGGCAAACCCGACAGCCTGCTCGACCAGTTCCTGCGGCGCCTGCTGGCCGCGCGGAACGCTCTGCTGCGCCATTTCACGGGCTTCGCCCTGGACCAGCCCCTTGGGCACGTCGATGTCGAAACTGTTGGCCAGCGCTTCGGCGACCGAAGACTTCAGACGGGCCAGCAGGGCCGCCTTCAGCTCGCGCTCCAGATTGCCGCGCACTTCCTTGCGGAAGGTCTCCACATCGCCGTCGGCGATCCCGAACAGCTGGATGAAATCGGCATCGACTTCCGGCAGCACCGGCTGCTGGACCTTGATCACGATGAATTCGACCTCGGCCGACTTGCCGGCCAGATCCGCATTGCGGAAGTTTTCCGGAAAACTGATCGATGCCTTGAAGCTGTCGCCGGCGGCGTGACCGGTCAGGGCCTCGTCCATTTCCTTGAACAGGTTGCCGGAACCCAGCACGCTGCCGCCCCGCTCCAGACCCTCGGCCGGGAAGCGGCCGTCAGCGGTGGTGGCGGCGTAGTCGAACAGCACGAAGTCACCTTCCTGCGAAGCGCGCTCGACCTCGTCGAAATGACGACGCTGCATGCGCAGGGTCTCGACCATCTTGTCGATGTCGGCTTCGCTGACTTCGGCGGTCTGGCGGGTCACTTCAAGAGCCGACACATCGATTTCCGGAAATTCCGGCATCACCTCGAAAGTGGCGGTATAGGCGATTTCGCCATTCTCGGCGGCGCCGGTGGTGTCCACCGCGGGGTTGGCGATCGGACGCAGGTTTTCCTTTTCCACGGCCTCGCGCAGGGTGCTGCCGATCAGGTCGGACAGCACTTCGCCACGAACCTGGGCGCCGTAGCGCTGACGGACCACGGTCACCGGCACCTTGCCCGGGCGGAAGCCTTTCAGGCGAACGGTGCGGCTCATTTCCGAGATCCGCGAAGCGACCTGGGTTTCCAGCCGCTCGGCGGGGAATTTGACGGTGAGCTTGCGCTCCAGCTTGTCGACGTTTTCTACCGAAACCTGCATGACCACTCCTGAGATAACCAAGTATGGCGGTGGCCTCTTGGCGAGGAGCCGACGCGCCTGCGCTGCGCCATGGTGCGAAAGGAGGGACTCGAACCCTCACGGAGTTACCCGCCAGAACCTAAATCTGGTGCGTCTACCAATTCCGCCACTTTCGCCCGCATTGGCGCGAGCCAATCCATTGGAAGCGCCGGCACCAGGCCGACGAACCCCCGAAAACAGGCCATTCTACGGGGCCTCGCCGCCGCTGCACAAGCCACGCCGGCCGCCATCCATCCGGTGCCGCCGCGATACCTGCACCGCGACTCAGCCCGGAGCCTCTTCCGCGACCACGAAACCGCCGGTCTGACGTTGCCACAGGCGGGCATACAATCCGCCCCGGTCAATCAGTTCGGCATGACTGCCGCTTTCGATGATCCGGCCCTGCTCCATGACCACCAGACGGTCCATGCGGGCAATCGTCGATAGGCGATGGGCGATCGCGATCACCGTCTTGCCCTCCATCAGACTTTCCAGACTTTCCTGGATCGCCGCCTCCGCATCGGAATCCAGGGCCGAGGTAGCCTCGTCCAGAATCAGTACCGGGGCGTTCTTCAGCAACACCCGAGCAATCGCGATGCGCTGGCGCTGGCCTCCGCTGAGCTTGACCCCGCGCTCGCCGACCAGGGCCTCGTAGCCGCGCCGCCCCTCGCCATCGACCAGCCGGGGAATGAATTCATCGGCCCGCGCCTTGCGGACCGCCTCGGCGATCTCGGCCTCGCTGGCCTCGGGCCGGCCATAAATGAGATTGTCGCGGATCGAGCGATGCAACAGCGAGGTATCCTGGGTCACCACCCCGATCTGGGAGCGCAGGCTGTCCTGCTGCACCCTTGCGACATCCTGATCGTCCACCAGCACCCGCCCCGATTCCAGGTCGTACATCCGCAGCAACAGATTGACCAGGGTCGACTTGCCGGCACCCGACGGCCCGACCAGACCGATCTTCTCTCCGGGCCGGATCACCAGATCCAGTCCCGAGATGACCCCGCCACGCTGGCCGTAATGGAAGTGCACGTCCTCGAACCGGATCGCTCCCCGACTGACCTGTGCCGGCGGCGCACCGGGCATGTCCTGCACAGATCTGGGCTGGGCTATCGTCTGGATACCGTCCTGCACGGTGCCGATATTCTCGAAGATGCCGTTGACCACCCACATGATCCAGCCCGACATGTTGTTGATCCGGATCACCAGGCCGGTGGCCAGCGCGATCGCACCGACCGTGACCTGGCCCCGGCTCCACAGCCACAGCGCCAGCCCCGAGGTGGCGACGATCAGCACCCCGTTGAGCAGATTGATCGTCACGTCCATCGCCGTGGTCAGCCGGGTCATCCGCTGGATCGCCGCCACCTGCCCGTCTATCGCCTCGGCGACATAGGCTTCCTCGCGGCGGGTATGGCCGAACAGCTTCAGGGTCTGGATATTGCTGTAGCCGTCGACAATGCGCCCCATCAGTTTCGAACGCGCTTCCGAGGCCTGCCACGAGCGATGCTTGGTCCGCGGCACGAACCAGGCCAGCGTCGCCACGTACAAGGCCAGCCAGATCAGCAGCGGCAGCATCAGCCAGGCATCGGCATGGGCAAACATCACCAGCGCGCTGCCGGTATAGACCAGCACGTACCAGATCGCATCGACGATCTGCACCGCCGACTCCCGCAGACTGGAGCCGGTCTGCATGATGCGGTTGGCAATGCGGCCGGCAAAATCATTCTGAAAGAACGAAAGGCTCTGTCTGATCACGTAGCGATGATTCTGCCAGCGGATGCGGTTGGTCAGACTCGGCGCGATCGCCTGATTGATCAGCAGGTCATGCAGTCCGATCAGCAGCGGCCGCAGAATCAGCGCGATCAGTCCCATGCCGACCAGCTGCAGGGCATGATCCTGGAAGAAATGCCGTCCCGGATTGCGCGCCAGGTCAACGATCTGCCCCAGAAAACCCAGCAGCGAGACATCGACCAGGGCCGCCGCCAGCCCGACTACGCAGGCGATCAGCAATACCTTCCAGACCTGCTTCAGATAGAAACCGTAGAACCGCCACACTGTCTGCGGCGGCATGCCTTCCTCCGGATCACGGAACGCGTCCACCAACGACTCGAACATTCTGAAAATCATTCATCCCTCCCGCCGATCCATGTCGTGCCAGTGTAGCGGCAGCTCCGCGGCTGCGCCGACACAGGCGGCGTTCATCGTTTTCACATCGGCAGGCACGATACTGCAGCCTGTGCCCATCGACACCGGATATCCGCTTGAGCCTGCATCGTCGCTGTCTTCGCCTGCTTGCACTCCTGTTCTGCGGCCTGCTGCTGGGCAGTACGGCCATGGCCCAGACCGCTCCGGCTACCGCCGCCAGCACGCAGGCCGGCGCACGCGAGACCGAGATCACGCCAGCCTCCGCCGCGACGCGGCTGGCCCAGCAACAGGCAAGGCTCGATGCCATCAGGCAGCGGATCACCCCGCAGTCCAGCGACAGTGATCTCGGTGACCTCTATACCCAGACCAGCCAGCTCAACGACGATGCCGGCGATCTGCTGGCCGCCCTGACGCCCCTGCAGAACCAGTTGCGCTCGGCCCTGGAGGTGCTGGGACCGGCGCCCGCCAAGGGCGCCCCTGCCGAAGCCCCGGAGCTGGCCAAACGCCGCGCGGACCTGAATCGCCGCAAGGCTACGGTCGACACCCAGGTCGCCCAGGTCCAGGACCTCCGCCACAGTCTGAGCACCTTGTCGCGGCAGATCACCAATCAGCGTCGCCGCGTGCTGCGCTCGGAACTGGCACGCCCGACCATCAGCGTGCTGGATCCGGACTTCTGGTCGCCGGCCCTGCACCCGGGCGCGCAGGACCGGCAGCGACTGGGTGACTTTGCCCATGCCTGGGGTCAGGCCCTGACCCAGGCATGGAGCGGGCCGCGCTGGCCTCTGACCAGCCTGCTGGTGCTGGCAGCCATCCTGATCTGGCTGCCCGGCCTGCGCTGGCTGGAAGCGCAGCTGTCCCGGCTGTGCATCCAGCGCCTGCCGGTCGGCCGGCTGCGCCGCAGCGCCCTGGCCATGGCGGTGGCCTTGAGCAGCGTACTGGCCGTAGGTCTGGCCGCCGAACTGCTGTATCTGGCCTTTGCCCGCCAGCTGGCCACAGATGACGGCCTCACCGATTTTGCCCGGACCGTGCGCGGCACGGCGATCGCATGCGCCCTGGTCGCCGGCCTCGGTCGCGCCTTGCTGTCGGTGCACCGCCCCAGCTGGCGGCTGCCGGCGATACCGGATCCCGTGGCCAACGTGCTCGGCATCTACCCGACCTTGATTGCCGTGCTGGCCATGGCCTTCGGCACCCTGGAACAGATCAACTCCGCCGTCGGCACCAGCCTGCCGGTCACCATCTTCGGCAATGGCCTGGTCTCGCTGATTCTAAGCGTGACCTTGCTGACAGCCGTGATACGGGCCCGACGGATCCGCCGACAGCTGAATCCACCGGGCGAATCCTCGACGACCGAACAGGATCGGGTCCATCTGCTGCCGCCCCTGCTGTATCTGGTGGTCATCATCAGTCTGGGCGCCTTGTTGCTGGGCTATATCTCGCTGGCACGCTTCATGGTCTACGAGATGATCTGGTTCTTTATCGTGATCGCCACCGGCTATCTGCTGGACAGGCTGGCCACCGACATCTGCCAGACGCTGATCAATCCGGGCCCCGATGCCGAGCGGCCGTGGCTGTCGCGCCTGACCGGGCTGCCTGACGACTGGCTGGATGCCTCCGGCACCGTGCTGACCGCCATCATCCATGTCACCCTGGTGATGCTGTGCCTGCTGGCCTTGTTCGGCGGTCACTTCGACAATGACCCGGCCACCCTGTTCCGCGGCGCGATGAGCGCACTGGGCGGCGATGCCCTGAAGCAATTCAGGATCATGCCGATGCAGGTTCTGGATTCGCTGCTGGCCCTGATTCTGGGGGGCTATCTGCTGCGGACCCTGCGCCACTGGCTGGAGGGCAGCCTGCTGCCGAAAACCCGGCTGGATACCGGCATGCAGGCTTCGCTGGTCATGCTGGTCACCAATATCGGCTATGTGGTGATCGCCCTGGCTGCCCTGAATGCACTGGGCATCGAATGGGAGCGGCTGGCCTGGATCGTCAGCGCCTTGTCGGTGGGCATCGGCTTCGGCCTGCAGGAAATCGTCAAGAACTTCATTTCCGGACTGATTCTGCTGACCGAGCGGCCCATCCGGGTCGGTGACATGATCAGCATCGCCGGCCCCGTCCAGGGCGATGTGCAGCGCATCAATGTCCGCGCCACGGAAATCCTGCTGTCCGACAAGTCCACGGTGATCGTGCCGAACTCGCAATTGATCTCCGGCAATGTCCGCAACATCACCATGGGTCATGCCCAGGGCCTGGTGACCATTGCCATGACCTTTCCGCTGGATACCGATCCAGCAGCCGTCAAAGCCATCCTGCTGGACTGCTTTGCCCGCGAAACCACCATTGTCGCGCAACCGGCCACCTCGGTCAGCTTCACCGACCTCAATGCCAGCGGCATGACCTTGAGCGTGACAGGCTATGTCGCCAGCCCCCGTCAAATCAGCGCCAGCAAGAGCGCCCTGCTGTTCGAGATCCTGCGCTGCCTGCGCGAGCATGGGATTGCCCTGTCCAGTCCGCAAAGCTTGGTGATCCAGAACAACAGCCCCGCAACGCCGGAACCGGCACGGGCCGATACCGGCGCCGTTCTGCCCGGACCGGCGACCGATCCTTGAAGCCCGGCCTGACCGGCCCAGCAGGCCTAAATCAAAGCCATTCGGATCCATGGTCACAGGCTGGATCGCGTATCACGAGGGCACGAATACCGGCCAAACCCCGCGAACGGGCCGGGAAATGCCATAATCACTGAGTCGCGTGGTCGCAGTCCGCACCCGTCGGTCCGGCCACGCCCGATATCCACTGGAGAAAAGGAGCCAGCACATGCATCTCGGTTTGATCGGACTAGGCAGGATGGGCGGCAACATCGCCAGGCGATTGATGCGCGATGGCCACTCCGTGGCCGTGTATGACGTCGACGCCAAGGCACGCCAGGCGCTGGCTGACGACGGCGCCACCGCCGTCGACTCGCTGGCCGGCTTTCTCGAAGCCCTGCCCGCACCGCGCGCCGTATGGGTGATGGTGCCCGCCGGCGACATCACCGAAAAGACCGTGCAGGAACTGGCCGGCCTGCTGGAAAAAGGCGACACCATCATCGATGGCGGCAACAGCAACTGGCACGACGACGTGCGCCGCGCCAAGCAGCTGTCCGAGCAGGGCCTGCACTATATCGATGTCGGCACCTCCGGCGGCGTCTGGGGCCTGGACCGCGGTTACTGCATGATGATCGGCGGCGACAAGGCCGTGGTGGATCGCCTGGATCCCATCTTCAAGACCCTGGCTCCCGGCATCGGCGATGTCGAAAAGACGCCGAACCGCGAAAAGCACGATCCCCGCGCCGAACTCGGTTATCTGCATACCGGACCGGCCGGCTCCGGCCACTTCGTCAAGATGGTCCACAACGGCATCGAATACGGTCTGATGCAGGCCTATGCCGAAGGCTTCGACGTGATGCGCAACCGCAACCAGGCCAGCCTGCCGGAAGGCGAGCGCTTTGACCTGAACATGGCCGACATCGCCGAAGTCTGGCGCCGCGGCAGCGTGGTCTCGTCCTGGCTGCTGGACCTGTGCTCGATCGCCCTGGCCAAGGATCCGGGCCTGGAAAACTTCTCGGGCTTCGTCAACGACTCCGGCGAAGGCCGCTGGACCATCGAGGCCGCCATCGAGGAAGCCGTGCCGGCCGAAGTGCTGACCGCCGCCCTGTATACCCGCTTCCGTTCGCGGCAGGAACACACCTATGCCGAAAAGATGCTCTCGGCCATGCGCCTGGGCTTCGGCGGCCACGTCGAGGGCAAGCAGTAACGCGGCTCTGACCGTATCTCGATGCACCTTCGGTGAACGACAATCGGCCATTGCGGCCGGTCGTCACTGATCTTCACCGGGAATTAAGCATGGCGGGCCTATTCTCTGAATCGTGGATGTCGTGAGGCATTCCTTTCCCACCCACGATCCAGGGCTTCCCCTCCCTGCCGTGAACAGATGGATCCCCCAAGGCCCGCAGCTTCCCCTCTGCGGGCCTTTTTTTGTTTCACGATGACTCCAGCATCGCATTTCGCTGGACTACGCCAAGGCCCGATACAGCTGGTTTATCCATCACTTAGCCGAGTTCAACCTGGGCCGGTGCTCTCCGAAAATTGGCCGGGCTTCTCCTCGAGTGGCTCCCGTGCGGCTCCTGGAAACCTGGTTTTCCGAGAAGTCGTCATGTTGATGATCAAGCTCACAAATCCGCAGTCGATGCGGCACGCCCACCAGACAAGTCCATCGAACTGCGGGACGCCGTGGTGCCTGGCTTCCTGTGCAAGATCACCCTTGCGGGCCACCAAGTGTTCATGCCCCCTACCGTACCCACGCCGGCGAGCGCCGTCAGCCAGCCCTGGGCCAGTACGGGGAACTAACGGTCGATCAGGCGCGCACGATGGCGCAGGAGTGGCTGGCCGAGGTACGCAAGGG
>JGI2924J29684_1077077_pt1 | contig 13420 bp, 11 predicted proteins | sample BenlonsequencITS_FD_29684 | JGI IMG/M metagenome (IMG submission 29684)
GGATGAATCCGCAGGTTACAAAATTTATCGTGCCGCTGGCACTTTGCCCCGATTTGTACATTGGAAACCGCAGTAGCCTATCTTGCCGAATGGCGGATTAGCCTGAAAGAATGATTTGTTGATTTGGATCGTACAAGCCGTCGCAGCTATCTGCTCATGTATAATGGTTGGCTTGGTTGAAGTTAAACCCTGAATATCCGCTACCAACTGAGCATCTTGCCTAATCCGCCCTTGGCGGAGGGGCATATAGAAGGGGCAGGTGACAACCTGCACCAAAAATGATTACACACAAAAGGGTCAGTTCCGTAAGAACGGCAGATATAAATGTAAATAGGAACTTTTTTTTTATAAGACCATGTCAACATTCATCCCCCCAGAAATATTGCTTGATCCATATTTCTGGGATCAATCGGAAAAATTGGGACTAGCCTTTTCCCATGGCCAATTGTATTCCTAGCCCCTCTGGTTTGATGCTTGGCCACGGATGAACGTTGATAAACAAAGATAGGATGCTTAAGGCATTGCTAATCGGTGGTCATTCCTTTTATCCGTGGCTTAAAATGACTCTAAGTTTACCAGATAAGTCGCAGGAAGTGGCAGCCCGATCAAGAAATACATCCGGGGAGTGGCAAAGTACGAAGTATTGCGGTGAGGCATGTGGTAGGAGATTATGCTATAGGGCAGATATCCATCCGTGCCGCTGGTAGGAGTCAAAATTCATCTCACCAGAAATATTATGGCTTGCCCCATTTACAGGCACCAAAAAAACATCAAATACGTGGACAGCAAAAAAAAGAGTGGCAGAAATAATTCAGCCACTCCCTTTCTATTTGGAGCAATAAACTGCTTAGAATTCTCTCAGAATAGACAGCTTTTTCTTCAGCTTATCGATTTCTTCTTCTGCCTTCTCAATTTTCTCATCAAACTGGTTTTTCAGCTTATCAGCCGTTTTGGAAGAAGCAAAGAACTCCAAGTTATTTTTCCAAAGTGTAATATTGTTTTCTAGATCAGCTATTTGTTTCCTGATTCCATGTTCTTTTTTATTGAACACCCGATCACTGTTGGGATCACCCTGGATTTTGTTCAGATTCAGCCTGAATAAAAATTCCTCCCTGTTCTCACCATCAGTATCCAGCTTTTCTACGCAAGCTTCTACCGCTTGGTTAAATTTACCGGCTATTTCTTTGATGTTTTTTCGGGGAACAAATCCAATGGAATTATACTCTGCCACCAGTTTTTCCAGGTTTTCAACTGTAAACTCTTCTCCTTCAGGTAGCGCTTTTATCTTTTCACAAACTTCCTCCTTAAGCTCCAAGTTCTTATCGAACTCTTTATTAATCTCTTTGTTGGCTTCCCTCCTGTTGTCAAAAAACGTATCACATGCCGTCTTGAACCGCTTGTAAAGATCGTCTCTAACTTTTTCAGGTGTGGGACCTAGCTTTTTCCAGTCTTGCTGAAGCTTGATCAGCGCATTGGAGGTATTTTGCCAGTCTGTACTGTCTTTTAGCTCTTCTGCCACCTTGATAAGCTCTTCTGCCTTTTCTTTATTGATCCTTCTGATTTCATCAAGCTCTTTAAAGAACAGGTTCTTGTTATGGAAAAACTGCTTAAATGCACCCCAAAAGCCTCTGTTGATCTCTCTTCCACATTCTCTAGGTACCGGACCGATGGCTTCCCATTCCTTTTGGATCGCCAGAATCTCTTTGGTCTTGGAGTTCCATTCTTTGATGCGATTGGCCTTGAAATCTTTAAAATCATCTAGTTTTTGGATCAAGGCCTCTTTCTTGGTCTGATTTTCCTTAAAGACTTCTTTCTGGCTTTCATAGTAAGCCTTCCGTTTAGCATAAATGGCATCTGAAGCAGCCTTAAAGCGTTGCCATACGGCCTCTTGCTCCTCTCTGGGTACAGGACCAATATGCTTAAATTCCTCATGAAGCTCGTTCAAGGCTCGAATGGCAGTCCTTAGATCCTCTTCTTTGTCCAAGGCTTCTGCTTTTTCACAAAGCTCCAGCTTGCCCTCTAAGTTCTTCTTGCGGTCAAGTTCCTTAAGTTCAAAGTAAATACTTCTATTGTCATAGAAACGATCCATAAGGGCATTGTAAGAGGCCCATAGATTTTTATTCTGTGCACCGGGCACGGGACCAATATCTTTCCACTCCTGCTGGATTTCTTTGATGGTGCTGATGCTGTGGGTGGTTTCCTCCCCATCTACCAGCTCCCTAAGCCTTTCCAAAATTTGGTTTTTGGCAAAGAGGTTTTTCTCTTTCGTTTCTTCAAGCTCCTTTATTTGTGAGCTTCGTCTATTCTTATACTCTCCATACAGCGCGAAGAACATTTTATCATCCTCACTCTGCTTATAGAAAAAATCATCTTCCGTCCCGCCTTCTTGGACAAAACTCTTCAGCGCCTCTTCCTTTTCTTTATTGAAATGATCTTCCTCATAATGGGTTTTGATATCGTTGGCCACATGATCATCCTGGATATACTTACCCTTTTCCAGCAGCTCTTTTAGCGCTGATAGCAGCTGTTTTTTACTAAAGTTACCGTAATCTACATGATGCTCCTCTTCATGATGCTCTTCTTGATCATGATGTTCCTCATCGTGATGCTCTTCGACACGTTGACTGGATTCATTTTTCGGTTCATGCTGATTACCCGCATCAGTATTTTCTACCTGCTCTTGGGTCACCTTGTTTTCTTCTGATATTTCTTTATCGTTCTCCATGATATGCTATGAGTACATCTTTCCAAATATGCTATAAACAAAAGTAATAAATAATTTAATTTAATCTTGGGTCGATAGGATAATTTGCCAACACTTGAAAATCACCTCCCATATTCCTCAAAGCCACCCGCCAAAGGTCGTCTGGCGAGGAAGTGAAAATGGCCTCGGCATCTATATCTTCACAAATTATCCAAGTCTTTTCAGACAGCTCCTCTTCAAGCTGACCACTGGACCAGCCGGAATATCCAATAAAGAACCGAAAATGATCCAAATTGAGCTGACCTGCCTTATACTTCAAGACAAATTCCTCGAAATTTCCTCCCCAATATAAATCCTTCGCCAATTGCACACTGCCTTCAATCACAGGATCCCCCCAATAAATAAAATGAAGGGTATTTTGCTCCACGGGCCCACCCACAAACACCTCCATATCGAGAAATTCAAGTTCATCCAACAAATCCTTAATCCTCAGGATGGACAATTTGTTCAATACAAGGCCAAACGATCCATTTTCATTGCTCTCACACAGCAATACCACCGACCGTACAAAATTTTCATCCTGCAAAAACGGCTCTGATATGAGTAATTGACCGGACTGGGGACTTATGTGCTTTTTTTCCTCCATCAAAATATTCTTGGTATTCAACTTTTAATATAGGTCAAAATTTCATAAATGCAATTAGTAATAGTACTTTTATGATTATAATATTCTGATTTTATTATGGATTTAGCATCGATTAGAACTGAGTATTTGCTTAAGTCTTTAAATGTCAACCAGCTGGAAGGATCACCATTGGCTCAATTTCAATTATGGTTCGATGAAGCAGTACACGCAAAAGTCAATGAGCCTAACGCCATGAACTTGGCCACGGTGAACGCCGAAAACAGGCCAAGTGCACGGATTGTATTGCTAAAAGGGGTGGATTCAGGCTTTGTGTTTTACACCAATTATGCAAGCAATAAAGGTCATGAGCTGGCGCAAAACCGCTTCGCCGCCCTTACTTTTTTCTGGCCGGAACTTCAGCGACAAATTAGGATCGAGGGAAAAACAGAAAAAGTCAGTGAAGCGATATCGGACACCTATTTCCTCTCCAGGCCAAGGGGAAGTCAAATCGGTGCTTGGGCCTCTCCACAAAGCCAACAGATTCCTAACAGGGATTTTCTGGAACAAGCGGAGAAGAAAATGCTAGTGCGATTTGAGCAAGAACCTTTACGCCGCCCTCCGCATTGGGGAGGATACCGCTTGGTACCCGATCGGGTAGAATTTTGGCAAGGCCGTCAATCCCGTCTTCATGATCGTATCGTTTATTCTCTCGACGATAAAGGGAAGTGGGAAAAAAGCAGATTGGCACCCTAATGCTTTAAGGTGCCAATCTTTTGGTCATACGACCAAGGAGGATATCCCTTCAAAACAACTGTCCGTCTACACCGAAACGGAAAATCCTCCCCATTCTCTTTCGGTATTGCATGAGGAAAAGGCCTCGAACACAGGCTGCTTTTGGCATTGCCCCAAACTGGTCCAATGCTTATTTAAGGTCAAACAGGTTCGTAACGCCGATGGTCTTTTCGACGGTGTACCCTTCCCCGTATTTCACATTGATCATGTGACCAAACTCCCTGGCCCTGGCTTCCACAAAATCAAAATACTCTTTACTACTGATAAAACTTTCCGGCTCGTCGCTATTCGGGTCATAAAACTGCGACTTAAATGCCTTTATACTGGCCAACTTATCTTCCCAAAAATCAGAGATATCAAAAACAAAATCAGGCTTTATATAATTGTTTTGGATGTAATGGTAAACGTACTGGGGACGCCAAGCTTCCTGAGCCTCGCCATCCAGTACAGTCTCCACCCTTCTTAACCCACTGATAAAACATGCATTGGTAGCCAAAGCCCCTCCTTTTCCATGGTCAGGGTGGCGATCGCTGATCGCATTGGCAAGCACGATGTCTGGTTGATATTTACGGATGATTTTCACTACCTCCAAATGATGGGCTTCATCATCCTTGAAGAAAGCATCCCGAAAACCAAGGTTTTCCCTCGCGGACAACTGCAGCAATTCAGCTGCTCTGGCAGATTCTTCCAATCTGATTTCGGGCGTTCCTCGTGTGCCCATCTCCCCTCTTGTGAGATCCAAAACGCCCACTTTATGCCCGGCTTTGATGTGGGCAGCGATCGTTCCAGAACAAGATAGCTCAGCATCATCAGGGTGAGCTGCTATCACCAGTATATCTAATTTCATGCTCAATTAATATGGTTTCTACAATAAAACTGAATTGAAACACCAAAACCTACCCAAAAAGTTTACCTGATCCGCAATCTTTGGCCCACACGGAGGATGGACTTTGAAGAAATATTGTTTAGTCTCGTAATATGCCGAACAGAAGTACCATAGCGGTTGGCGATTACGCTGAGGTTTTCCCCACTCCGCACACGGTGATAAACGGCTTGGCGCATTTTAATAATATGTTCGAAGCTTCCCGCTGTAACGGCATACACGGAGTTTTTCAGCCTTCCCACAGAAAAATCAAATAATTCTGTTGGGTTGATGGACAAACCTTGATAACGCACCTCAAAGTGAAGGTGCGGGCCTGTGCTTCTTCCTGTACTCCCGCCATAACCGATCACTTCGCCGGCCTTAACCTCCTGTCCCACGGCCACATTATACTTGGAAAGGTGGCCATATAGGGTTTCCAGCCCATTTTTATGCCTCACTACCACATAATACCCATAACCGTACCGATCATACGAACGCATCCTTACGATACCATCAAAGACGCTGTAAACAGGATCGCCCCTGTTCAGGTCCAGATCTGTACCGTGATGCCATCGATACCTTCTGAATCCAAACTCTGAATTGATTTTGGTTTCTTTTAGCGGACTGCTCCAATTGGTTCCGTGAAAGGGATCATAGAGCTTGATCATCACGGTATCCTTGAATCCCTTTGGGTCAAAACCATAGCTATCAATTCGCTGACTGTCCCATGAAGAATAATATTCATAGGCCGTGACCCAAATGCTGTCGATTTGTATTTTTTCTGAAACTTGGGCCAGCTGGTGGGTAGGTGCCCATATCAGGGATAAGGTATCCTCACTCACTGTCGATAGCCTCCTGCGAAGGTCTACGCGGTCTTGGTAAATCAGGGAGTCGGTTCCTTTTTGTAAATTATAGAGGTATTCCTCTACATCAAAAGTCTGCAGATTACGGGCATCAGGCACCTTTACTGCTGGGGCCTTGTCCTTTTTTATGATTTTAGGAAAAATCTGTGCGCATGCTTCGGATAAGCCCACGCACAGATTTAGTGTAACAAGTAAAATGATTATTCTGATGCCCATTCTCTCCTATGCCAACTCTTTTTCTGCGAGAAAACGCTCCGCATCCAGAGCTGACATACATCCAGTACCAGCAGCTGTTACCGCCTGCCTGTAAACATGGTCTTGGGCGTCGCCACATGCAAACACCCCTTCGATATTGGTCTTGGTACTACCGGGTTGGGTATTGATATAACCAGCTTCGTTCATATCCAAGAAATCCTTGAAGATATCGGTATTCGGTTTATGGCCGATGGCCACGAAAAAACCTGTAACTTCTAATTCCTGCTCTTCACCCGTTTGGTTATTCTTAACGCGAACTCCGGTCACTTCTTCCTCGCCCAAAATCTCCTCTGTTTCGGTATTCCAAAGGATCTCAATTTTCGGATTGGAGGTTACCCGCTTCTGCATAATTTGCGAAGCTCTCATTTCATCCCTACGAACGAGCATGTATACTTTTTCACAAATATTGGCCAAATAGGAAGCCTCTTCACAGGCGGTATCTCCTGCACCGACAATGGCCACCTTTTGATTACGGAAGAAAAATCCATCACAAACAGCACAAGCGGACACCCCTTTGCCGTTCAGTTTGGTTTCACTTTCAAGTCCTAGCCATTTAGCCGATGCTCCGGTAGATATGATAACGGTATCCGCCAAAATCTCGTCTTTATCGTCCACGATTACTTTATGGGGACCGGTGGAAAAGTCCACTGCAGTCACCAAGCCATATCGCACATCAGTACCGAAGCGCTCGGCTTGTTTTTTGAAATCCTCCATCATCTGGGGCCCCATCACTCCATCCGGATATCCCGGGTAATTCTCTACGTCATTCGTAATGGTCAGCTGACCTCCAGGCTGGCCTCCGGTATAAAGTACTGGGCTCAATCCCGCTCGTGAGGCATAAATGGCTGCTGTATATCCTGCAGGACCTGATCCTACAATGAGCACTTTAATCTTTTCTGCTTCTTTATTCATTGACCAATGGTTTTTTTGGTTGGCAAATTTTAGAATTTTAATTTTTTTAACAAAGCTTCCCTATGTTAAAATTCCCTAAAAGGAAAATTAAATACCGGATTGAAAAAACAGGGTATTTGGGTGACAAAATCCTGACAATATAATGTACATAAAAAAAGGGGCTAAAGCCCCTTTTTTGCTAAGTTCGGTGTATTTTATCCCAAATAAGGTTTCAACGTCTTACTTCTGGAAGTATGGCGCAATCTTCTGATCGCTTTTTCCTTGATCTGACGCACACGCTCTCTGGTAAGGTTAAACTTCTCTCCAATCTCTTCCAAGGTCATCGCATGCTCTCCATTCAACCCAAAGTAAAGCGTAATGACATCCGCTTCCCGCTGGGTAAGGGTAGAAAGTGCGCGCTGAACTTCTTTTCGAAGGGAATCATTCATCAGGCCATCATCAGGCTTTTCCTCCCCATCATTTTCCAGCACATCCAAAAGGCTGTTCTCCTCCCCTTGAACAAATGGTGCATCCATCGAAACATGACGACCGGAGATCTTCATGGTGTCCACCACTTCTCCAGCAGTCACCTCCAACACCTCAGCCAATTCTTCAGGTGAAGGCTCCCGCTCAAAGCGTTGTTCGAGCTCACTGAACGTTTTACTGATTTTGTTAAGGGATCCTACACGGTTTAGCGGTAGTCTCACAATTCGTGATTGCTCCGCCAAAGCCTGCAAAATGGATTGACGAATCCACCATACGGCATAAGAGATGAATTTAAAGCCCCTGGTCTCGTCAAAACGCTGTGCCGCTTTGATAAGCCCCAAGTTTCCTTCATTGATTAGATCACCTAATGACAAACCTTGGTTTTGATATTGCTTGGCCACAGATACCACAAACCTCAAGTTTGCTTTTGTTAATTTCTCAAGAGCAAGCTGATCACCTTCACGGATTCGCTTGGCCAGTACCACCTCCTCATCTGCTGTAAGAAGGTCTACCTTACCAATCTCTTGTAGATATTTATCGAGAGATTGACTCTCTCGGTTTGTGATCTGTTTGCTAATTTTAAGCTGCCTCATTCAGGAATTTCTTTTTTTGTTAGGACTTACTTATAACAGATTTTAATCTTAAATAAGTTCAATTTAACAATTGACTCGATAATTTAATCTTTTTTCCCAGATTTTTCTGGTTTTGGCAATAATGCCTTTCTGGATAACTTGAATTTACCCGTTTTCTTATCGACATCGATGAGTTTCACCATAATTTCTTCGCCCGGCTCTAAAACACCATCCATGTTTTCAAGTCTTTCCCACTTGATTTCAGAGATGTGCAACAACCCGTCTTTACCTGGCATGAACTCTACAAACGCACCAAAAGGCATAATGTTTTTCACTTTACCAGTGTAGGTCTCTCCTATTTCAGGCTGCGCTACGATGGCCTTGATACGACCGATGGCACTGTCCATGGATTCTTGGTTGTTGGAGAAAATGTTGATCTTCCCAGCATTGTCCACTTCTTCGATAACAATAGTCGCACCAGTATCTTTTTGGATCTCTTGGATTACCTTGCCACCTGGACCAATCACCGCACCGATCAACTCCTTAGGAATGGTCATATTGTAAGACCTTGGCGTATGTGGCTTCAGATCAGGCTTAGGAGCCGCAAGGGTCTTGCTGATTTCTTCCAAAATGTGTAGCCTTCCATCTTTTGCTTGATACAATGCCTCTTTAAGGACATTATAATCCAGTCCTTCCACCTTAAGGTCCATTTGACAAGCCGTAATGCCTTTCTCAGTACCAGTTACCTTAAAGTCCATATCACCCAAGTGATCTTCATCACCAAGGATATCGGACAAAATTGCATACTTTCCTGTCTGTGCATCTGAAATCATGCCCATCGCAATCCCGGTTACAGGTGCCTTGATAGGAATCCCGGCATCCATCATCGCAAGTGAACCCGCACATACCGTCGCCATGGATGAGGAACCGTTTGACTCCAATATATCTGATACGACACGAATGGTATATGGGTTTTGATCTTCTCCTGGAAGTACTTTCTTCAAGGCCCTCATGGCCAAGTTTCCATGCCCCACTTCTCTCCTGCCAGGACCTCTGTTAGGCCTTACCTCTCCGGTAGAAAATGCAGGGAAATTATAATGAAGGAAGAATTTATTGTAACCAGAAATCACGGCACCGTCCACCATTTGCTCATCCAGCTTGGTGCCGAGCGTACAAGTGGTTACAGACTGGGTTTCCCCTCTGGTAAATACCGCAGATCCATGGGCTGAAGGCAGGTAATCTACCGCAGACCATATTGGCCTTACCTCATCCAATTTCCTTCCGTCCAAACGTTTCTTCTCCTCAAGGGTAAGGTTTCTGGCAGCTTCTTTATGAATTTTCTTGAAATATGGACCAATAAGGTCTTCCTCATATTCGTGCTCTTCTCCCAAACTTTCTACGAAAGCTTCTTTGATGGCATCGATGGCCTCACTTCTTTCTGTTTTATTGGGAACTTGCTTGCTGACCGCCTCATAGCACTTGTCATAAAGCTCAGCCCTCATTTTTTCAAACAGCGCTTTGTCTTCTTTTTCGTGACAATATTCACGCTTTTGCTCTTTGCCTACAAGCTTGGTAAGCTCATTTTGCACTTGGCAGTGCTTTTTAATTTCTTCATGCGCAAATTGCATGGCCTCTACCATCTCATCTTCCGAGATCTCGTCCGCTTCACCTTCTACCATAAGGATATAGTCCAAGGAACCCGCTACGATAAACTCTAAAGAGGCTTTCTCCAGTGCAGTAGGTGATGGATTGATGACCAATTCTCCATCAATCTTTGCCACCCTCACTTCTGAGATGGGGCCATTAAATGGAATATCCGAAACGGCCAGCGCTGCTGAAGCAGCAAGTCCAGCCAGACAGTCCGGAAGTACTTCTGTGTCGGATGACATCAGGGTGATCATGATCTGAGTGTCAGCATGATAGTCATCAGGGAATATCGGCCGGATGGCCCTGTCCACGATACGGCTGATCAGGATTTCATAGTCGGAAAGCCTTCCTTCTCGTTTTAAAAATCCCCCGGGAATTTTTCCTGATGCTGCGAATTTTTCTTGATAGTCCACTGACATGGGAAGGAAATCCACCCCTTCACCAGCTTCTTTTTTTGAAACGACGGTCGCCAATAGCATCGCATTGCCCATTTTCACAACGACAGCTCCGTCTGCTTGCTTGGCCAATGCACCGGTTTCAATAATGATTTCTCTACCATCCTCAAGGGTGATAGTTTTTGAAATTACATTTGGTAACATACGTTCTCTTTAAGAATAAATCTTTTGATAAGTTATAAAAGTAAGGTTTAAATAAAGGGGGAAATCAAAAAAAGTAAGGTTCCCAATTCAGGGAACCTCACGTCAATCTTATTTACGTAATCCTAAGTCAGCGATGATCGCCCTGTATCTTTCAATGTCATTCTTGTAAAGATAGTTCAATAGGGATCTGCGCTTACCTACCAATTTCAAAAGACCCAATCTTGTAGAGTGATCTTTTTTGTTGCTTTTTAAGTGATCGGTCAGGTGCTTGATTCTGTAAGTGAATAGCGCAATCTGAGACTCAGGAGATCCTGTGTCTTTCTCAGATTTTAACCGACCATGATTCTTAAACAGCTCTTCTTTCTTCTCTGTAGTTAAATACATGCTTAGCTAAAATTAGTTTTTTATGAATATTTAAAGCAGCTACAAAGATAGAAGGATTATTTCTAATAGTAAAACACCTAATCACTTTTTACGTGATTTTATGTTAAAACGACGCTTAATACGTTCCACAAAAGCATAATACACATCGGATTCGAATATCCGCGCATCTTTTCGCGCCTGGCGTAAAAAGAAAAAGCCAATGGGCAATAAAGCTAGATTGGAGAACCACGTTCCAAAGAGTGGATTGGCCATGCCCTCTTTGGCCCATTTTTCTCCAGTGATGGTCAACATATAAAAGATGATAAAGAAAATGATCGACACCAACACAGGCATCCCCAATCCTCCTTTTTTGATGATCGCTCCTAAAGGTGCCCCAATCATGAACATCACCACACAGGCAAATGCCTGGGTGTACTTTTGGTACCAGGAAATTTGGAACCGCCTTTTTTCACGGGCCAGATTTTCTACGTTCCCTTGGTTGCTGCTAAAGTTATTTTTAAGCGTCCTCGCACTCTGTAAACCGATCGTAGCAGCCCTGTTCATATAGTTCCCTGCTGCCAACACTGAATCGATTTTTGCTACCTGTACCTCCGTGAATTTCTTGTAAGCGCTTTTTATCGCTTCTTCCCTTGCTTTCCTTTCAGTGATCAGCGTTTCTGCTTTTCTTCTGGAAGCACTGTCCACCTTTGGTGTTTCAGCGGGTGCCTGCTCTTCGGCAAGTGTATCATTGAGACGTTCTTCGGAAGCATCACTTTGTACTTCGGAGTCCACCGGATGGACATCTCCTTTTGTATCATTGACAGTGATTTCACGTTCATTGGGATTCCTTTCTAGCTGCCCATCTTCCCCCTCCTCTTCGGGAGAATTGGAAAGCCGGGAAAGCCCTCCCTTCTCTTGCTCTTTCTCCCTTTTTTCCTTCCATTGCAAGGTCTTCAACGAATCCACTATCGCCTTTTTTCGCTGCAAGTCCGCTGGGATTTCGATTTCCCTTTGCTTTGTAAAAAAGGAATATGCCGATTTTAATTGCGCATAATTATAGTATTGATAGTTCACCAGCTGATTGGACATGCTGTCCACATCCATCTTGATCTCGCTGATGTTTTTGATGGACCTGTTTGAAGACCATAGTTTTTCAGGGGTCCTGTTCATCTCAAAAGCATCCAGGCTAAAGACGATTTCATTGACATCAAACTTCGTTCGGGTAAACGGTGCAGGTTTTCCCCTGATGCCCCTCCTTGGATTCTCTTCATTATAATTATACCCACTGTAAAGGGTAAGCTTCATGTAGCGGTCATTAAAAAACGGCTCCATCCTACCCGAATCAGCAAGAATAAGGGAATTATTTCCACTATTTGCGGTATGATCATAAATAATGACATCCCGAAGCCGTACGTCATCGATTTTTTCATTTACCTTGATACTATAGCCTGGCATGCCATTGTAAAAGACGCCTTCTTTAATGTCCAAGGCGGGTGACTTCATCCTGATGTCGTAAAGTAAGCTGAAGGTTTTTAAGTTTACTTTGGGCACCAAGTAATTGTTCGAATAGAATGCGGCGAAAGAAAGTACCAGAACAAACACACCAATGGGCATTAAGGCCCTCAAGAGCGATATACCGCTACTTTTTATGGCTGTCAACTCGAAATGCTCTCCCAGGTTGCCAAAAGTCATCAGTGCAGAAAGCAAGACAGCCAAGGGCAGTGCCATTGGAGATATTGAAATCACAAAATAACTGATCAACTCCATGTATACTCCGAATCCCAATCCTTTACCAAAGATCTCATCGAAATATTTGAGCATATTGACCGTCAGCAGAATAAAATCTACTACTATGAATGTTAATAAAAATGGGCCGATAAAGGACCCTAAAATCAATTTATCTAATTTCTTCATGAGGCGTATAAACCACCAGTATTCACGTAATATGAAACCACTAAGTTCATCATATTAAATGAAAAATGATAATGATCACGCTATTTATCCACCTATTATTTCCTTGAGGGTCATGATAAGCCCCTCCCAGATTTTTTCTTGCTCATCTTCATCATAACCATCACTATAATCGATCACTTTCAAAAACAGCGTCTGGGTAAGTTCATTTTCTTCCAACCTGAATTCGACAAAAGAGTAGTCCTCTTCCTCTGGCATGTTGGGATCGAAAAACTCAAACTTAACCGAGTGATTGGTCCTAATGGCCACGATCCTCGCATAATGGTCCACACCATCATATTCTATATGAAAATTCTTGTCCTGATCAATGCTGACATCATCCGCAAACCATTCCGAAAGTCCGCTGGCGGTACTTATATAAGGGAAAATAATTTTTTTGGAAGCATTTATCTGATAGTCAGCCACAAACTTATTCTTAACCATATCTTTAAAATTTAATTCTGTAAAAAATTAACTTTTTTCGTCCTATACACTTGCATTTAACGGTATAAGCCTACATATTTGCATTCCCATTCAGCAAGGGGATGGCCACTAACCAAGGCCTTTTATTCCTCTTTTGAATTAAATGGCGAGGTAGCTCAGTTGGTTAGAGCGCAGGATTCATAACCCTGAGGTCACGGGTTCAACTCCCGTCCTCGCTACAAAATGCGCAGGATTCATATCCGCCGCGGCGGACTCGGGTTCAACTCCCGTCCTCGCTACAAAATGTGCAGGATTCTTATCCGCCGCGAATGTATCAGATGATACTGCCGCACCAAACTCATGCAAGGCTTCCATTTTGGGAGCCTTT
>JGI2924J29684_1077078_pt1 | contig 13420 bp, 17 predicted proteins | sample BenlonsequencITS_FD_29684 | JGI IMG/M metagenome (IMG submission 29684)
GGTTCTCTCGGTACTCGTTGAGGCGGTAGCGAGTGTGATTGTATAGTTGCCTACAGATATCGCGCTGGCGGTCCAACTCCTTGCGTTGGCCGTCAGACGGCTCGAGGCGATACTTGTAGGCGTAGTACATCAGCTCTCGCGTTCCTCGATTAGTTCGTCGAGTTTCTCTTGAACGAACGACGAGAGATTCAGGTGGTTGTCCTGAACCCACTCGTGTTGGTCCTCTCGGAGAGTAATTGTGGTCCGTTTCATCGTATCCAAAATATATACTCTATGCAAAAACATTTGCGACTCCGTGGGCCTGTGGGCCTGCCATCGAATCGTGTATGAAAACCGTGCGGCGCTGTATCCCCTCCCTGCTCGCGCCTTCGGCGCTCGCTGAGGAAGGGGCATTAGCGCCTCGATTCAGCTAATCAAAAACCCAGCGTCACCTCGAGCGTGACCCTGCCTCCGTTGTCGGGACCGGTCGAGTCGATACCGCTGTCAGTTCGAATCCTTCGCTTCTCGAGGGCACGACGAATATCCTCGTCGATCGCCCGATAGGCTGCTGGGCGATAGACGGCCGGCGTTCGACGTGATAGAGCTGACTCGCGGAGACAACCTCTTCGCGCATCGGCCTCAGTTCCGTGCCGGGCGAAGTCTCGGAATCAGGAACGGCGACGGTTTTCTCAGTTTCGGGCCCGCGAGTCGACCGCCGGCAGCAATCACACTCCGGGCAGCGGTGGGCACGGTCGCGACCGTCACCGAACACCGTGCGAGCAGAGTGGTGACGTGACTGCCGCAGTGCTGACAGGTCGAATTCGAGTGCGTCGGTGGCCCAAGGGATAAGTCACGGCGACCACCACCCAGATCGTCCGACAACAGCAACCGCGATCAAACGAAGGGGTACGGTCGACAGGCGAACGGGCACCGAATTCTCGGGATTCGACTTGAAAACGCTCCTGCGATTTTCGGCAGTGGCAAGACTCGGGCGTAATCCGAATAGAGACCCTACGACGGTAGTTTCGAGTAGAATCGATGGGAGTTGAACGACACCCGAGAACCTGCGCTTCGCGCAGAACCTCGGTCTAGTTCAAATCCATCTCATTGTCTGCCGTCGCTCACGAATTGGGCGCGATAGCAAGCGGGCACGATGGGATTTGAACCCACGACCGTCGGATGTCTTCCCCCACCGCAATCCCGGCGGGGATAGAAGTCCGACGCTCTTTCCGGACTGAGCTACGTGCCCAAGGCCGTATCGAGTACCTCACTAAGCTTGTAATCGTCAGCCCAATTTATACCCTTTGACTGGTTGTTACTGGGCAACTCGACGCGAAGGACCATCTATAGATCGCCCGGACCACAAGCGAGTGTTGGCCGTCCGAACGATCGGGGCTCCTGGAGCGTCAATACCGTCGGCACGAGGTTGACGGCTTTGACCCCGATCGGTGCGAGGATCACGGTCACGTTCAGCGCCCACGCAACGTTGACCACGATGGGTGTCAGCCACCAGCCGACAAGCAGGAACCAGAGCGCACGGACCAGCAGGGATCGCTGTGCCATACTCGAGTCGGGGCAGCCACCAGGGATAGGGATATCGGAACCGAACCGGCGGCTCACAACCCGAGAAACCGAAGGAAGAGCCCGACGACCAGGACGGCCGCGCCGATTGCAGCTCCGACGAACGGCGGCAAGACCGGAATCGGGATCACGATCAGGAGTGCACCGACGACGATCAGTTTCGTGGAGGTTCGCATAGTGGTGGCACCATCTCGAGGGACAAATCTGTGGGGCTCGAGACGAGTAGAACTCGAATGATCCTCGAAATCAGCCAAGACCACCACGAAAAGGGCTGTCGGCATCCGGGAAGACGGGGGACGTAGGCACGCGGGCGGAGCGAGCGCGCGCAGTGAGCGCCTCGACTGGATGCCGGCTGGTTACTCCGAATGCAACTCTCGAGTCGAGACACAGCCCTTATGCGGGTGTCGGTGCTATCTCGTCTCGATGCACGTCATCGGAACGGTGGGGCTGCCCGGCAGCGGCAAAGGCGAGGCGGCCACCGTCGCACGCGAGGACGGACTCCCGGTGGTGACGATGGGTGACGTCGTCCGCCAGGAGACGGCCGACCGCGGGCTCGAGCCCGCGAAAGACCACGGGAAGGTCGCCCAGGCGTTGCGTGACGAGAACGGGCCGGCCGCGATCGCAGAGCGGTCGTTCCCGATGATCGAGGATCGCCTCGAGAACGCCGACGCGGTGCTGGTCGACGGCATCCGCTCCGGGACGGAGGTCGATGTCTTCGAGGAGCGGTTCGGCGACGATTTCACCCTGGTCAGTATCGAGGCCCCGTTCGATCTCAGGGCCGAGCGCCTCGAGAGCCGTGGCCGAGACGCGGACGAGGGCGACGGTGGCGAATCGCTGCAGGCACGTGACGAACGCGAACGCGGGTTCGGGATGGACGACGCGATGGAGCGAGCCGACGTCGTCGTCGAGAACACGGGCACGCTCGAGGCGTTTCGCGATCGGATTCGAACGATCGTCCGCGAAGGTGCCGAAGCGGAACTCGAAAGCACGGAGGCAAATCCATGACCGAGGTCTACCGCGTCGACGTCGAGATCACTGCGCCGGTGTACGACACCGAGGTTACGGATCGGGTGATCGACGCTGTCGCCAACATGTTTCCGAACGCCGATCTCGAGGAGGAGTTCGGCGAGGTCAGGGGTGAGACACACTCGCTGGAGCACTTCTCGGAGCTGTTGCACCGTCAGGAAATCTTAGATACCGCTCGCGGCGAGTTCTTCTCGAGCCGGGAGGGCGACACCTTCAGCTTCGCACTGAAGAAACAGGCTGCTTTCCAGGGTCGCGTGAACTTCTCGGTCGGCGAACCGGACGAACTCGGCGAGATCGGCGTCCGCGTCCGGGTCGAGGAGCCGAGCCTCGAGGAGTACGTCGACCACATTGCGCCGTCGACGGAAAACGGGCGGCCGGTCGACGAGTAGCGGAATCACTCCCTCTGAACGCGGATTTCGGTCCAGTAGATCTCGTTCTCGTACCGGACCACGTACCTGCCGTTCGGCGACGACGGGTTACGTGGAGAGTCGTTGGGCCGTCGTACCTGTTCTTCGCCCTCGAACTCGGTCGCGACGCGCGCTTCTGTCGCCGATAGTTCCTCGCCGTCGGGGACGCTGTACGTTCCTCCCTCGATCGCCTGCTCGACGACTGCCGCTGTGTCGTCGTCGAGCGGGCCGAGTTCGAACGCGACGAGGTCCCGAATCTCCCGTCCGTACGCCTCGAGCGAGTCGGCGACGACCTCGGCGGTGTACTCGTAGGTCTTCAGCGGCCGATCGGTTCCGTCGTCGATCTCGAGACGACCGCGCGTCTCCGGCCAGGCGATGACCTCGTACTCCTGGTCGGGAACCAGCACCGAGTCGTCGACGTCGTCCTCGAGGTAGTAGACGGACGCGCCGTAGCCGAGGAACGGCTCGGGGGAGTCCCAGCGATCCCCGAACGCGTCTCGGTCGACCTCGGGGAGGTCCTCGTAGTGAATCGCGTTCTCGGGGTCGAGGGTCTCGTCCTCGTCGACCGGGTTGATCTTGTAGCCGAACGACGTTCCCGGGGTCCGGTCGGTGACCGTCGTCTCGGCGACGTAGACGGCCCCGTCGTGGACGTACGGCGACTCAGACGGGAACGGTTCCGAGAGCCCCTCTGCAGTCACGGTCTCGCCCTCGGCGGCCTCGAGAGCGATCCGGTCGTCTTCGTCGTCCGACTCGAGGGATCTGGTCAATCGATCAGCGATATCGGCGTTCGACGTCGCTTCCATGGAGAGCGAGAGCGACGGCGCGGTCGCACAGCCCACGCAGCCACCGGCGGCTATCGAGGCCAGCGTCGCACCAGTCGCGAGGAACTGGCGTCGGTTCATGACAGCACTTGTGGGTGCAGTGACAAATATGCCCGTGTTCGATCGAGTCCTCAAGAGCCGAGGCCGAAACCGACGACGGAACCGGTGGCAAAGCGCACAGTCGAACGCTATCGACAGAACAAGGCCGAAAAGTGATACAGTGGCGCGGTGTACGGCGTCGACATGCACGATACGATCCCGGTCGCCGAGGTCATGGTTACCGACGTCGTCACCGCACCACCGGACGCAAACGTCACGCGAGCAGCGACGCTGATGCGCGACGAGAGCGTCAGTTCGGTGGTCGTCGCTCGAGACGAGATCCCCGTCGGAATCCTCACGGAAGGAGACTTTGCGACGCACCTCTGTGAGCGGGCCGACCTCCGCGACCACGAACTGGCCGACGTGATGTCCGAACCGCTCGAGACGATCGCACCCGAGACGACCATCGTCGAGGCGGTCGACGTACTTCGGACGGACGACCTCGAACATTTACCGGTCGTCGACGACGGCGAGCTCGTGGGTATCCTCACAACGACGGAACTGTCCTACTATGTGCCACATCTCGCCAATCAGGCTCGTCACGCGAAGGAAAGCGACGAAAAAGCGGGGTCGCTACGTCGGCAGGTCCGAACCGACACCCAGTACGAACGCGACGAGTGGGAGTTCGAGTACCGCGGCGACGACGAGGAGACCGTCTCGGTCGGCGACGTCGCTCGGTTTTCGAAGGTCCTCTCGAGCGAGGATGTCGAGGCGTTTGCGGAGAGCAGCGGAGACACGAATCGGCTCCACCTCGACGGAGGATACGCCGCCGAGACGCAGTTTGGTGAGCGGATCGTCCACGGTGTGCTCGCGACCGGGTTGATCAGTGCGGCGCTCGCTCGGCTTCCGGGGCTGACGATCTATCTCTCCCAGGAGAGTAGTTTCCGTGCGCCGCTGTCGACCGGTGACCGGGCCACCGCGACCTGCGAGATCGTCGAGCGTCTCGGCGACGACCGGTACCGGATCGAGACCACGGTCACGGACGGAGACGACGCCGTCGTCCTGGAGGGGGACGCTGTCGTGTTGATCGACGAGTTGCCGCCCGAGCCGTCGGCCGGGACGGAGTCGGCGACGACCGACTGAAGAGAGTAAAGAAGAGCGAAACGCCGGCTCAGAACGGACCCATTCCGCCCATACCACCGCCGCCACCGCCGCCTTGCTGTTGCATTTGTTGCATCATGCGTTGCATCTCCTGTTCGGAGCCCATCCCCTGGAACTGCTTGATCGTCTTCTCCATCATCTTGTACTGCTGGAGCAGTTCTCGGACCTCGTCTTCGCTGGTGCCGGAGCCACGCGCGATGCGTTCGATCTGGCTCGCGCCGATCGCTTTCGGATACTCTTTCTCGGTATCGGTCATCGAGTCCATGATGACGCTGAAAGTGCGCATCCGCTCCTGGGTGACGTCCATCGCGTCGTCGGGAAGCTGATCTTTGACGCCGCTGCCGAAGCCGGGGATCATGTCCATCACCTGGTCGAGCGCCCCCATGTTGTTGACTGCCTCCATCTGCTTTTGCATGTCGTTCAGGGTGAAATTGCCCTGCAGCATGTCCTCGGGGTCCCAGTCGTCCTCCTCGAGGTCCGTCTGCTCCATCGCCCGTTCGACGCGTTCGGCGAGTTGGCCGAGGTCGCCCATCCCGAGTAGCCGGGAGATGAAGCCGTCGGGCTCGAAGCGTTCGACGTCTTGGACCTCCTCGCCGGTCCCGAGGAAGGCGATCGAGGAGTCAGTCTGGTCGACTGCGGTGAGCGCGCCACCACCCTTCGCCGTCCCGTCGAGTTTCGTGATGGCGACGCCGTCAATGCCGATCGACTCGTCGAACTGCTGGGCCTGGTCTTTCGCACCCTGACCGATCGCGGCGTCCAGTACGAGCAAGGAGGTGTCGGGCTCGACGACGCCCTCGATCTGCTCGATTTCGTCGATCAGGTCGTCCTCGAGGGCGTGGCGGCCAGCCGTGTCCACGATGTGGACGTCGGCCTCTTCGGTTTCCTCGAGACCCTGGCGTGCGATTTCGACGGGGTCGTCGGCGTCGGGGTCGCCGTAGAAGTCGACTTCGGCGCGTTCGGCCATCTCCTGGGCCTGGTCGTAGGCACCGGGCCGGAAGGTGTCGGTCTGGATGACTGCCGGACGCAGCCCCTTCGTCGAGAACCACCAGGCCATCTTCGCGGCGGAGGTGGTCTTCCCGGACCCCTGCAGGCCCGCAAGCAGGATCGTCTGTTCCTCGAGCGGTAGCTCCGTGGAGTCGCCGATGAGATCGACCAGTTCCTCGTAGACGATGCTGAGGACGAAGTCTCTCGCGGGCGTGCCGGCGGGTGGCTCTTCTTCCAGTGCACGCGCTTCGATGTTGTCCGAGAGCTCCTGTACCAGTGCGATGTCGACGTCGGCGGAGATCAGCGAGCGCTGGATCTCCTTGACGATCTCCTCGACGTCTTCCTCGCTGACTCGTGACTTCCCGCGGAGTGTGTCGAGCGTTCCCCGCAGGGAGCTTCCGAGATCGTCGAGTACCATTTACGAGGGATACGGGACGACGGCGTTAAAGGCTTTTTCTACGGCCGACAGGAGAAGTCGTCGCTCGTTCGGACGCGTCGGAGCGTATTTCACCCGACGGCGACAACGCACGTCTATGAGCGAAGGAGACGTCGAACCCGTCGACTTCGAGGACATCGATACCGACCCGACCGAGTACGACGCACTCGCAGATGCAGCGGTGGTGATGCGAGTCAACGAGCACGGCCTCTACATCGTCGACGACGAGGAGACTGCCGTCTCGAGTCAGGGACAGACGCCCGAGCAGGCCCTCGCGAACCTGGCAGAAGCAGTCGACTCGTACCGGGAGGCAAGCGTCGACGAGACGGGCGACGACTGGCTGTAGTGTGGGCCGGCCACAGCACGCGCTCGTTTTACGGCCTCGTCCGTGGTCGCCTCTCGCATGACCGAGTACGACGTCGTCGTCATCGGCGGCGGATCGGGTAGCCAGGTCGCGACCGCCGCGGCCGACCGCGGCCTCGGCGCAGCCGTCGTCGAACGCGGGCCGCTCGGCGGTGCCTGTATCACGCGTGGCTGTATCCCCTCGAAGGCACTCATCCACCGCGCGGACGTGGTAGAGGAGATTCAGCGTGCAAAGCGAGCAGGAATCGACGCGACGCTCGAGGGCGTCGCCTACGACGAGATCACCGACGCGATCTACGACGCCGTCTACGAGAAGGCAGACCGGCAGGCAGAGAGCCTCGAGGAGGCGGAGAACGTCACGCTCTACCGGGGTGAGGGACGATTCGTCGACGATCGGACGCTCGCGGTCGACGGGAACGACGAGACGCACGAAATCAGCGGCGAACAGCTCGTCGTCGCCGTCGGGAGTCGGCCGGTGGAGCCGCCGATCGACGGCCTCGAGGATGTCGACTACCTCACCAGCGACGACGCGCTCTACCTCGACGACCGGCCCGACGAACTCGCCATCGTCGGTGGCGGCTACATCGGGGCGGAACTGGGCTACTTCTTCGGCGCGCTCGGCACCGACGTCTCCATCGTCGGCCGCAGCGACCACCTGATCCCCAGGGAGGACGACGAGATACGCAGCCTCGTCACGGGCGCGCTCGCGGAGTACTGCGAGCTGTACACGGGTCACGGGGCGTCGTCAGTGGCAGAGACAGACGGCGATGTACTCGTCACCGCGGAGCCGAGCGACGACGGCGACGCCGTCGAGATCACCGCCGACGACCTCCTGCTCGCGACCGGGCGCGTCCCGAACACCGACACCCTCGATCTCGAGACGACGGCCATCGAAACCGACGATTCGGGGTTCGTCGAAACCGACGAACGGCTCGAGACGGCCGTCGACGGCGTCTGGGCGCTGGGCGATGCCGTCGGTGACGAGCCGTACAAACACGCCGCGGACTACGAGTCGCGGGTGGTGGCGGCGAACGCGCTCGACGCGGACGGGCAGAAAGTGGACTACGACGCCATGCCACACGCCATTTTCACCTCGCCACAGGTCGCAAGCGTCGGGAAGACGGAGGATGAACTCGAGGCCGGAAATCGCTCTTACGAGTCGGCGACGGTTCCGTTCGACGTCTCGCCGCTGGGGTCGATCCGAGAGGCCGACGGGCTGGTGAAGGTACTCGCCGCGCCGGACGGGGATATCTTGGGCTGTCACGTCGCCGGGCCGGAAGCCGCCTCGCTGATCCAAGAGGTCGTCGTCGCGATGGATCGCAGTGGAGGGACCGTCGCGGACGTCGTCGAACCCGTTCACGTCCATCCTGCGCTCTCGGAGTCGATCTACGCCGCGTTCGACGAACTGGCCGACCGCGAGTTCTCGACGGCTCCGGACTGGCGAGACGGCGGAGATTGATCGAACGCTCTCCGCAGCGGGCCGGTAACGGTAGTGTTACGTGATTGGTTTCGCGTCCCTGCTACGTTAATACGGCTGCAGTAACATAATGTAACCGTGAGCGACGATACTGACGACACGACTTCGGACGCATCGGTACTCGTAGTCGGCGGCGGCCCCGCCGGTCTGAGCGCGGCGCTGTTTACCGCGAAAAACGGCCTCGAGACGACTGTCTTCGACACCGACGAGACGTGGATGCACAAGGCCCACCTGTTCAACTACCTGGGGATCGGCTCGGTCGGTGGCAGCGAGTTCATGGCGACCGCACGCCAGCAGGTCGACGACTTCGGTGCCGATCGCCGCCAGGGCGAAGAGGTGACGGGTGTCAGCGAGACGGACGACGGGTTTGCCGTCGAGACCGCCGACGGCGGGTACGACGCCGACTACGTCATCCTCGCAACGGGTGCGAACCGCGACCTCGCGGCGGAACTGGGCTGTGAGTTCACCGACGAGGACGTCGTCGACGTCGGGGTCGAGATGGAGACGAGCGTCGACGACCTCTACGCGACGGGCGCGATGGTTCGCGTCGAAGAGTGGCAGGCTGCGATCGCGGTCGGTGACGGAGCCGCTGCCGCGCTGAATATCCTCTCGAAAGAGAAGGGCGAACGCTACCACGACTTCGACGTGCCCGCAGACGCCGAACGGGTCTTCGGCGAGCAACTCGCGGAGTAACGATGTCCGAACCCGACGCAGACGGTGACGAGGTCCCGGTCACGTCCGACCCCCCCGACAGTCCCGTCTACACCACCGGAACCGACCACATCACCATCTGGGGGAGTAACGCGGCGGACACCATCGCGTTCTACCGCGATCTGCTCGGAATGCCCCTCGTCTTGCGCCAGCCAAATCTGGACGATCCCTCCCAGACGCATCTGTTCTTCGACACCGGCGACGGCCGCATCCTCACCGTCTTCGTCAGCGACGATCGACCGTCGGCACGCGGCCAGCGCGGCGGCGTCGGCGCGGTCCACCACCTCTGTTTCAGCGTCGATCCCGAGGAGTACGAGGACGTGATGGCGGCACTCGAGGAGGCGGGACACCAGTACAACGTCTTCGATCGAGGGATCTTCCACTCGATCTACACCCAGGACAACAACGGACTGGTGATCGAACTCTCGGCGGACAAGTACGAGATCCCCGACGACCGCCGTGGTGAGGTGCTGGCGAAAGCCCAGCAACTCCGTGAGGCGGACGGTGCGGAGTACGCCAAGGACGAACACCTCCGGAACGCCATCGACGAACTCGGCCTCGAAGTCGTCGAACACGACCTGCCCGATGCGAGTGCGGGTGTCGGGGGCGTCGAATGAGCCGGCGGGGTCGGAGGGAGGGTCCCGGTTCGGGACACCAGGGCGAGGACCCCCACGGCGACCAGCCGCTGGTTTCGGCCGGGACGGAACTCGAGGACGCCGAGGCCGCAGTCGTGCTCGTCCACGGTCGCGGTGCGACGGCTCGGAGCATCATCGGGATGGCCGACGAGATTCATCAGGCTGGCGTCGCCTTCCTCGCACCCCAGGCAGCCGCAAACACCTGGTATCCGAACTCGTTTCTCGAGCCAGTCGAGCACAACGAGCCTGGTCGAACGTCGGGCCTGAAAGCAGTCGAGAACGCTATCGGCGAGGCCGACGATGCCGGCATTCCAGCCGAACGCGTACTCGTGCTTGGCTTCTCTCAGGGGGCCTGTCTCGCAAGCGAGTTCGTCGCGCGTAACCCACGACGGTACGGCGGCCTCGCCGCGCTGAGCGGTGGGCTCATCGGCGACGAACTCGAAGACACCGAGGCATACGCGAGGGAAGGCAGTCTCGAGGGAACCCCTGCTTTCCTCGGCTGTAGCGACAGCGACCCTCACATCCCCGTTGAACGGGTTCACGAGACTGCCGACGTGATCGAGAAGTTGGACGCCGACGTGACGACGCGCATCTACGAGGGGATGGGACACGGCGTGAACCGGGACGAGCTGGCCGCCGTCTCGGAGCTGGTCGCCAGTCTGCTCGAGGACGAGTAACCGGCCAATCCGGTTCGACAGCCGTGACAGCTACGACAGCAACCGCTCGTGGAAGGAGGGGACGAGGTCGAACGCCGCGGCGGCGAGCACCAGACCGAGACCGAGAACGGTTCCGGCCGAGACGTACCCGAGGGTCGACGAGGCGGTAGCAAGCGCCTGGGTACCGGCCCAGACGAATACGAGTCCCAGACCGAGAAGAACGATCGTGGCGAACACGTCGAGCAGTGCGTCTTTGATCCCTTCTCGAACCGCCAGGTAAATATCGTCCTGGCCGAGTTCGGTTGTCCCGTCGCCTGTATTCGACTCCATACGATCGACCAACACGCATCAATTTAAAAACACGTCGTTCGGCAACAGTCGACGTTGCTCGAACCCACCTACACCAGCGGCTCGACCAGTTGCTCGCCCGCCTCGAGCAGCTCTTCGACTCGCTTTTCGTCCGTCGCCTCTGCATAGACCCGCAAGACGGGTTCGGTGCCGCTCGGGCGGACGAGCAGCCACGAGCCGTCGGAAAGCAGGAGTTTGAACCCGTCGTCGGTGTTGACGGTTTCGACCTCCGTTCCGGCGACGGCGTCGGGAATCCCGTCGTCCAGATCGTCGATCACGCGCGCCTTCTCGTGATCGGGGCAGGCGACGCTTACCTTGTCCTGGACGACCGTGCCGTGGTCCTCGAGCAGGCGATCGACGCGCTCGTCGAGGGGTTCTTCGGCGTGCATCGCGGCCGCAAGCAGGGCCATCAGGACGCCGTCTTTCTCGCGGACGTGGCCGCGGATCGTGAACCCGCCCGACTCTTCGCCGCCGACCAGGGCGTCGCCGTCGGCCATCGCCTCGGCGACCCACTTGAAGCCGACCGGCACCTCCCGGACCGACTCGCCGTGGGCCTCGGCGATCCGGTCGATCAGGTACGTCGTCGAGACGGTCCGGATCGCGGGTCCGTCGGCGTCCTCGAGCAGGTAGTCGTACAGCGCGGCGAAAAAGCGGTTTTCGTCGAGGTAGCCTCGCTCTGGCGTGACGACGGCGATGCGATCGGCGTCGCCGTCGTTGGCGATCCCCAGGTCCGCGTCGCCGTCTGTCACGCGGTCGATCAGCTCCTCGAGGTTCGCCGGCGCTGGCTCGGGCGCGCCGCCGCCGAACTCGGGGTCGCGATCACAGCGCAGACGCTCGACCGCGAGACCGGCCCGCTCGAGGACGGCGTCGGTCGTCCCGCGGCCGCTGCCGTGCATGGCGTCGTAGGCGACGGTGAGTTCGTCGTCGGCGATCTCGTCGCTGCCTGTAACGGATGCGACACGCTCGAGGACAGCGTCGGCGTGTGGCGTCGCGAGGTCGACCTCGCGGACAGTGCCGTGTTCGTCTTCCGGGAGCGGGTCGGGTTCGGCGAGCCGATCGGCGATGGCGTCGGTCACCTCGGGCAGCGCCGGCGCGCCGTCCCCGGGAATGAACTTCACGCCGTTGTACTCCGGCGGGTTGTGCGAGGCCGTGATCGCGAGCCCGCCCGCGAGGTCGCGTTCGACGATCGCGTGCGCGATAAGCGGCGTCGGCCGGTCGCGGTCGGGAACCAGGACGTCGAACCCGTTCGCACACAGCACGCGGGCGAGTTCCTCTGCGAAGCCGCGAGAGGTCTCTCTGGCGTCGTAGCCGATGACGACGTCCTCCTCGAGTCCCTCGTCGGCGAGGTACGTCGCCACCGCCTGCCCCACCATCCGAACCCGTGGGGTTGTAAACTCCTCCAAGGTCGCCCGCCAGCCGTCGGTACCGAAACTAATCGTCTCCATACGCATTCGCTTCACGTCAGTGGGCAAAAATGCGACGCCGTACGTTCTTATACGGAAGGCTGTACCGATGTACCGGTGCGACCACAGGAGGGCTCGCGGGCGCGCCGGAACTGGCTGACAGCAAACCGTATTAGTCGTCGGCCTTGCGAAGCGACCAGACCTGAATCGAGTAACCGTCCGAGAGCGGTTCATCGGTGAAACCGACAGTTACCGAAGCAGGCTCAACGGGGGAGTGGCGTGCTCGAGAACGGCGTCGGCGTGTGGGTGTGGGATCGCGAGGTGGTCCTCTTCGGCGGACACGAGCGATCCGTCTCGTCTAGACCGTCCTCGGCCATCGGGACGGGGACTCGAGTTAGCGGGAACGTCCCGGTGAGACGGTGGCGACGGCGGTATCCGGGCCAGTTCGACGCTCCCGGCTGACTCGAGCCCAGACGACGGAGCTTTCAGAATCGAAGTGGTACGTTCGACCATGACGAAGACGCCGACGGTGGTTGCCGTCTCCGGGAGCCTCCGTGCCGAGAGCTACACTCGAACCGCCCTCCAGTACGTCCTCGGGGCCGCAGCCGAGGCAGGTGCAGAAACGACGCTGCTCGACCTGCGCGAGTACGACCTCCCCGTCTACGATCCCGACGTCGACGAGCAGGGCGATGGCCGCGAGGTAAAGCGGCTGGTCCGCGAGGCCGACGCCCTCGCGCTCGGCACGCCGGTCTACCACAGCTCTTACTCGGGCGCACTGAAGAACGTCCACGACTACTGTGGGTGGGACGAGTACGAGGACACCACCGTCGGACTGCTCGCAACCGCCGGCGGCGACAGCTACGGCTCGACGCTCGAACACCTCCGTATGACGGTTCGGGGCGTCCACGGCTGGGTGCTCCCCCACCAAGTCGGAATCCGCAACGCCTCAAGTCGCTTCGTCGACGAGTCGGACGCGATCGACGGCCGGGCGTTCGAGGAGGACGATCTGCAGGAACGCGTCGAGAAGCTTGGTCAGATGCTCGTGGAGTATGCGTTCATCGAACCCGACGTGAGCACGCCTCGAGCGGAAGCCGACGACTGAGTCGACGAGCGATACGAAGTATGGCAATGTTTTGTCAGAAAGGCTGGGTTTTCTCCCATGGAGATTCGACCGCTCGAGTCGGACGACGTCGAAACGCTGGTCGACGACCGCTGGTTCCCGCTCGCTCGCGAGATGGGCGACTTCGACGAGTTCAATCGGGTTGCAGACGACGTTCGCGAGGACGCCATCGGCTACCACGAACGGGCGCTGACTGATACGGATTACTGTAACGATTTACCGGCGCAACCGCCGCCCGGGTCGCGGTTGTGCCGAAAATGACTGACAGTAAAC
>JGI2924J29684_1077074_pt1 | contig 13391 bp, 11 predicted proteins | sample BenlonsequencITS_FD_29684 | JGI IMG/M metagenome (IMG submission 29684)
CCAGGGCGAGCAGCCGAAACTGCATCAGCCGCTGCCACTAATACAGCAACTAAACTTTTGGCTTCTACATCATTATGATGAGCTTCAATAGCATGGATAACATCGCTGGATTCTTTATATTTTCTAGCAAGGTCAACACCGATTTGAACGTGGGTTCCTTCTAAATCATGATCCACTGCTTTACCGATATCATGCAGAAGTCCCGCGCGTTTTGCTAATTGAATGTCTATCCCTAATTCGGCAGCCATAAGTCCCGCCAGATGAGAAACTTCAGTGGAATGCTTTAACACATTTTGACCATAACTGGTACGGAATTTCAATCGGCCAAGTAATCGTACCAATTCCGGATGCAACCCATGAACCCCAGTCTCAAAGGTAGCTTGCTCTCCTTCTTCACGTATTTTCTGTTCCACTTCTTTTTGAGCCTTTTCAACCATCTCTTCAATACGAGCAGGATGGATGCGGCCATCAGCAATTAATTTCTCCAGAGCAATACGTGCTACCTCACGGCGAATGGGATCAAAACCAGACAGAATAACCGCCTCAGGTGTATCATCAATAATAAGATCGATTCCGGTTAATGTCTCCAATGTTCGAATATTGCGTCCCTCACGTCCAATGATTCGCCCTTTCATTTCATCACTCGGTAATGCTACGACTGATACTGTAGTCTCAGCCACATGATCAGCGGCACACCGCTGAATAGCCAGAGAAATGACGTTTTTAGCCCTCTTTTCTGCTTCCTCTTTGGCGCGAGTCTCAATTTCCTTAATCATGATCGCTGATTCATAGCGAACCTCTTCTTCAACTCTTTTGAGAAGAAGCTGCTTAGCTTCTTCCGAAGTCATCCCTGATAAGCGCTCTAACTCAGCTTGCTCTTTTTCCACAAGTAAATTCAGCTCTTCTTTGAGGGAATCAACTTCACTTTCCCGGCGATGCATATTTTCTTCTTTTCGTTCGATAGACTCAATTTTACGGTCTAAACTCTCTTCTTTTTGCAATAATCGTCGTTCCAAGCGCTGGAGTTCATTCCGACGCTCGCGAGTTTCTTTTTCCACCTCATTGTGAATATGCATAGCTTCTTCTTTGGCAGCAATAATTGATTCTCGTTTTTTGCTTTCTGCAGTCGAAAGTGCATTTTCAACAATACGTTTTGCCTCTTCTTCAGCGGTACCAATAACTTTTTCGGCAGTATTTCTGCGAATATGCCAGCCAACTAAGGCTCCTAAACCTAAGCCAACTATTATGGCAATCAAACCTGTAATAACTATTTCAAGCAACATTTACACCTCCTTGTTTGTAAAAATTCAAAATTTAACAATTAAATAAAAAAAACTGGCTTCAAACCAGTCTCTTAAGCAACCTTTAATACGGGAGTTTTCCAGACTTCCCCCGCTTCCTACAACTCTCGTTAGTCAAAAAACAATATTAAGAATGACTACCACGAAATCTATAAGAAAACCATAAAGGTTAAATCTTAACAGAGACAGGTCTCTGCTAAGATTTTAATATCATTTGCTATTATTGTCAAGCTTGTCCTAAATGAGACGATTCTATTCGCATTTCCATGATAACATTTCTTACCATCTCTGAAGGATACCCTCGCTGTAAAAGTTTCCTAGCTACTCTTTGCCGTACCCATAATTCAACCGGCGGGGACTTTTTGTCCGGATCTTTAGACGTCTTTTCTTCCCAGCGTTGTTCCTCTTGTGCCCACCATCTTTGAGCCAAAGCTAAACAGAGTTTTGATTCCTCATCACCGGAGTATACTTCCTGTAAGACTTGCTCAATTAAAGTGCCTGCAATTCCGCGGTTTTTCATGTCAGAGATGACGCGGCGGCGCGAATATCGTTTAAGACGACTCTTAGAATAGTTTAGGGCAAGTTCTTGGTCATTGAGGTAACCGTAATCTGTCAATTTGGCAATGACTTTCTCAATTTCTTGGTTTTCATATCCCTTTTCCGTAAGGCGTGTTTCCAATTCGCAGTTTGTCAAGGCTCTTCTGGACAAACTATCGAGTGCCGCTTCCCATGCGCTTTTCTTAGGTTTATTCTTCGTCAAAGGAACCATCTTCTATGGGCGCGGAGGGGACCGCATTCATATTGGAACGAATCAGCTCTTCAAGTTTCAGAGCCATATCGGGGTGTTGCTTCAGGTATTCCTTAACATTTTCACGTCCCTGCCCTAAGCGTTCTCCATTGTATGAGTACCAAGCCCCCGATTTTGTGATGATTTCCATCTCAGTTCCTATATCGACAATACTTCCTTCTTTAGAAATTCCTTCACCATACATAATGTCAAATTCGGCAGATTTAAAAGGCGGAGCCACTTTATTCTTAACAACTTTAATCCGGGTTTTATTGCCAATTATTTCTTGCCCTTGCTTAAGGGCTTCTTGACGACGAATATCAATTCGGATGGTGGCGTAGAATTTAAGAGCCCGTCCCCCTGTTGTCGTTTCCGGACTGCCAAACATCACACCAATTTTTTCACGAATTTGATTAATAAAAACAACACAAGTATTACTCTTGCTGATTGATCCGGTCAGCTTACGCAAGGCCTGGGACATTAAACGGGCATGCAGTCCAACATGATTGTCGCCCATCTCCCCTTCAATCTCAGCACGAGGCACTAGGGCAGCCACTGAATCAAGAACAATTACATCGACGGCAGCACTGCGCACTAAGGCCTCACAAATTTCTAAGCCTTGTTCTCCGGTATCAGGCTGAGAAACCAATAAGTCTTCAAGATTAACGCCCAGAGCTTTAGCATAAACAGGGTCTAACGCATGTTCAGCATCAATAAATGCTGCTACTCCGCCAAGTTTTTGGGCCTCGGCAATAATATGGAGGGCGACTGTCGTTTTCCCGGAAGACTCAGGTCCATATATTTCAATAATCCTGCCCCGCGGCACCCCGCCAACACCTAAGGCTAAATCTAAAGCTAGAGAACCTGTAGGAATAACATCAATTGACATCGTCGCAGATTCTCCCAGTTTCATAATGGAACCTTTGCCAAACTGTTTTTCAATTTGTGCTAAGGCAACATCCAGTGCCTTGAGCTTATTTGTTTCGGCCATCTTCCAACCTCCTCAATCGGTTAAAACAAATTTTCGTTATCCGCAAAACATCTGTTCGATTATCATTATAGAGGCAGGCTCCATCCCTGTCAATTCGTTTAACATTATAGAGATGGACAACTACCATCAACATTATATATCAAAAACGATCTTAAGGACATATAGAAAACTCGGTTTGTGCTGAGCTTGCGAAGCAGAAACCGTTAGTTGCACTTATGCTTCCGGAAAGTAATTAACCGAGGGTTATACCTTCCGGCTAGTATAGAAAAGGAAAAAAGCTAATCCTTAGAGACTAGCTTCTTCATTATCATCGATATTTAACTTGCAATCAGGAGTTTTCGCGGGCTTTCGCCGGTTCGACACTGACTCTTCGGCCCTTAATCATTGCTTGATGCATACAGCTTAAGACCCTCGAAGCGTATTCTTCAGGAACCTCAACAAACGTAAATTTATCATAGATATTTATCATCCCAATGATATTTCCGGGAATTCCGCTTTCTTCTGCAATCCAGCGTATGATGTCCTGAGGGCGAATTTGCTGAACTCTTCCTATATTCATAAAGAAACGAACCATCCCCGGCGCTGCTCCGGTGTTGCCAAAGTGATTAACATCCGGGTCGTTATCGTCAATTCGCTCTTCTGAATCAGCTCCCTCAACTGCAAACTTTAGAGCAGCCGCCGCAACATCCGTTGAATCGTATTCTTCCAGCAAATCTCCGACGATAGCCCGATAATTTCCTAAGCGATCGTTCTGAATTAATTTAATCAGTTGATTTTTTAGATTTTCCGCTTGACGTTCGCTAATATCTGCTAAGGAAGGAAGTTCTCGGCGTCGTATCCTAGTCTTAATTAAATTTTCAATCAAACGAAGTTGACGATATTCTTTAGGAGAAATCAAGGTTATTGCCAGTCCTCGTCGGCCAATACGCCCTGTTCTTCCTATTCTGTGTACATAGGATACGGGATCTTGGGGAATGTCAAAGTTAATGACATGGGTCAAATTACTGATGTCGATTCCTCTGGCTGCTACATCAGTAGCAACTAACATTTCTGTTTTTCCATCACGGAAGCGCTTCATAACCCTGTCTCTCTGCTGCTGGCTCAAATCCCCGTGCAGGGCATCCGCAAAATACCCCCGCGCTTCCAAGGCGACGACAAGTTCATCGACTCCTCGTTTTGTGCGGCAAAAAGTAATCCCTTGACCGATATCCTCCATATCGATGATACGACATAAAGCATCCACTTTTTTGCTTTCCCTCGTCTCATAAAAAACCTGTTCAATGAGAGGAACTGTTAATTCATCCCTGCTAACTGTCACAGATTGAGGATTTTTCATATAGGTCTGTGCTAACTTGCGAATCGCCTGCGGCATTGTCGCTGAAAAAAGCATAACCTGACGGCCTTCCTCGGGAACAGCTTTGAGAAGGCTCTCAATATCATCGACAAATCCCATATCCAGCATTTCATCCGCTTCATCCAAAACCATCATCTTGACATGCTGCAAGCGCAGTGTGCCCCTATTTAAGTGATCTAACAACCTTCCGGGGGTTCCGACAACAACTTGGTAGCCCATACGCAAGGCACGAATTTGACGGTCTATCGGCTGGCCGCCATAGATAGGCAACGGTTTTACGTGTTTATATTTACCGATTTTAGATATTTCCTGCGCAACCTGAATAGCCAATTCGCGCGTTGGAGTTACAATGAGTGCTTGGACGGCTTGGAATTTCGCATTGACCTTTTCAGCGATGGGAATCCCAAAAGCCGCCGTCTTCCCCGTTCCTGTCTGTGCCTGCCCAATAATATCCGTATCTTCAAGAGCTACCGGAATTGCCTGTTGCTGAATTGGAGAAGGTTCCTCAAATCCCATTTCAGACAAACCTTGGACTATTTGCTTGCTTAACTGAATATCCCCGAAAGATTGTAAACGTTCAACCATCACCTATGTGTAATCCCCTTTCCTTGTTCAACATATACTGTCTTATCCCATTAAGAGCGGCCTGAACGGTCAATTGCCGAACTGACTCTCTTTCTCCATAAAACTGAAACTTTTGAGCATAAACTTTCTCCGTCGAAGCAAATCCAATATAAACCAACCCCACGGGTTTCAGGTCACTGCCTCCACCCGGACCGGCAATACCGGTGGTTGAGACGGCAAAATCCGATCCCGATCTCGTCCGAATTCCTTCGGCCATTTCTTTGGCGACTTCTTCGCTAACTGCCCCAAACAGCCCGAGAGTTTTTTCATTGACCCCTAGAAGCTGTTGTTTTAAGGAATTTGAATAGCTAACCACTCCTCCCAGGTAGAACTCCGAACTGCCTGGTTCTTGTGTTAAGGCCGCACCGAGTAAGCCTCCGGTGCAAGACTCGGCCGTAGAAACAGTCAAATGATTCTCTTTTAAAATTTGCCCTACGATCCCTATCATCGTCTCCTGATCACGGCCAAATACTTTGTCCCCAAGACGCCTTTTAATTTCGGTCTCAGTTTTATCTAAAGCATCCAGTACCTTCTCTGAGGCTGCCACCGTTCCTCTTGCAACTAAACGAATATGCATTTCCGCACGCTTAGCTAATAAAGCCATAGATAGGTCGGGAAGATGCATCAGATCTCCCAGAACTTCCTCAAGAGCAGATTCACCAATACCAAAAACTTTCAAAACACGTTCGTTCATTCGCTCGGAATTGGGTCCAATAATACGTTGTATTTCGGGCAAAGCATAATTTTCAAACATGGGCTGCATTTCAAAAGGTGGTCCCGGCAATATAATGACTGTCTTTCCGCCGTTTTCAATAATTGCTCCAGGCGCTGTACCGATAGGATTGGGCAATATCTTTGAGCCTTTGGGGAAATAGGCTTGTTTCTCATTACTAGAAGGCATGGGAGCTTTCCGCCGACCAAAGAACTCTTTAATGTTGTTTAAACTCCTTTGGTCCAGCTCCATTTGCAAATTCAAGACCTTAGCAACAAGTTCCTTTGTCAAGTCATCCGCCGTCGGTCCCAGTCCGCCGGTTGTGACTAAAAGATCTGAACGATCCATTGCCTGACGTAAAACTTGTTCTAAACGCAAAGAATTATCTCCAACCGTCGTGTGATAGTCTACCTCGATGCCTAAAGAGGAAAGTTTTCCTGTTAAGTAGTGAGCACTTGTATTTAGAGTTTCTCCAAGTAACAACTCTGTCCCAGTAGCTACAATTTCAGCTTTCATATTATTTTATCACTCTCCCTATATCAACGCAAATATACGCGCTTTGTCTTGCTTGCTTAGTTATTTCTCACCTTACATTATGTTATCCTTCATACGATAGAAAAACTTATCTGGTGCTGAGATGAAAAGTAAAAAAAAAAGAACCTCGGAGAGGTTCAGAGTTAAGCAACATTTTGTATATAAGTTCTCAAAGTATCCCCGCTTAGACTTTCCTCTTCCTGCAGAATCTCGGCTAAATGCAATAAGACCTCTTTGTTTTGCTGAATAATCTGCTTGGTACGGTTTTCTAGCTCAGCAAGGATATCTTTTGTAACAGGTTGCCGTTGTTCGGCACTTAATAATGAAACATCGGTCACTCCTAATGGAGACATACCTGCTTGAAGCATTTTTTCCACAAGATTCAAGGCTTGCTCGTAATCGCCGGCAGCACCTGTACTGCGATTTCCCAGACTTTCTTCTTCAGCTAAAGCCCCTGCTAAGGCAACCATAATTTGCTCTTCTAACATAGCTTGTGTATAAAGATATAAATCATCTTTCGGATAATGACGAACATATCCTAAAGCGTTTCCTCTAGAACGAATTGAGACTTGAGAAACTGAGTTCGGTCGTACAGTTTCTGCCAGCATGGCATGTCCGCTTTCGTGAATGGCAATACGTTGCAGTTCTTCTGCAGTTGGCTTTCGATCTAACTTCTCGCCAAGCATGACCTTTTCAACGGCTTCATGGAAATGCCGCGCTGTAATCTCTTTTGCCTGATCCCGCAAGGCAAAAATTGCAGCCTCATTCGTTACGCTCTCTAAATGCGCGCCTGAAAAACCAAAAGTTTCATGAGCAATCGCTTCCAAATCCACATCAGGAGCCAAGGGTTTGTTTTTGGTATGGATCTCCAGAATCGCAACTCTTCCCTCCTTGTCGGGTAGATCAACTTTAACCTGCCGATCAAAACGTCCCGGTCGAAGTATTGCCGGATCTAAGGCTTCCGGGCGATTCGTTGCTGCCATCACCAAAATATGCGGGCCTAGTTCCGTCTTCAGACCATCCATCTCAATGAGCAATTGATTAAGAGTTTGGTCATATTCGTGATGAGAAACATTGCTCCCTCGTTTTGCTCCCAGAATATCCATTTCGTCGATAAAAATAATGGCGCTGGATTTCCTTTCTTTTTTAACCATTTCCCTCGCCCGACGGAATAAACTTCGTACCCTCTCCGCACCGACACCTGCGTACATTTCCACAAACTCGCTGCCGGAAACAGATAAAAATGATGAATCTGTATATTTAGCCGCTGCCTTCGCAAGCAGCGTTTTTCCCGTCCCCGTCGGGCCTGATAATAAAATACCCTTTAACGGACGAATTCCTAAAGCCTTCATCCGATCTGAGTAACGCAGAAAATCCAAGGCCTCTTGAAGTTCCTTTTTAGCAATTGCTTGCCCGCCAATGTCCTCAAAATTAACCATCGTTGAGGTAATCGATTCACCACTTCCCGTTTTTAATACTTGACGGGAAATCCCAAGCGTCCATAAAAAATACGCTCCTATACACAATAAGGCAATGGGCAAAACATTATAACCCATAACCAGCAGAAAGGCAAAAACACCTAATGCTAAACCAATAAGGATATCTCGTTTCACGTGGTCCCCTCCTTATAAAGAAATTGCTTGATAAAGTGATTGTTATCCAATGCCATCAGCGAGTATTAACTTAACTCCTTACTTGGCAGAAACTGCCCTTGATCATGCCGTTCAACCACTTCAATTAATTGAGCCTTTCCTTGTTCCAATAGAACATAAATATTATCACTGTCCATTTGCAGCTGAACTTGAACGCCGGCCTTTTTAGCCATCGTTTGAATGCTTTGCTGCATCTCGGTAAAATTGCCACGCGTAATTCCCTCTTGAATTGGGAACTGCATTTGGTCAAATAATGTTGTCAGGGAAGCATTCCTATGATCTAAATATCGAATAGGTTCTTTACCCACTATAGTTTCCAAAGACAAACTTACTTGACGCAAATTTGCTATGTGTTGGGTCGTAACATCTAATTCTGCTTGACCATCACCCTGAACTGTTTTTACTGAAACAATACCGGATATTTTTTGACTTTGTGTAAGGATTGATGAATCTATCCATTGCTTCTGGTAAAGAATTTTTCCACCTATTAATAAACCGAATATTATAACTGCAACAAAGCTGATAATTAATACGCGCCGTTTCGTCATATACGCATCGTCCTCCATATGCAATACTATTTGCTATATCGACATTATAGCATGCAGTATATCATATAGAAATTAAAGATTTTTCCTAGTTAGGTAATTCGTGTTAAAAATCTCAAATGCTAACTAAGGGAGAGCTTTCTGGATTGGAAAGCTCTCCCTTTTTTTATCTTTAATATAATCAATACCAATTAGATCACTTATGTAACAATTTCCGGGACTTCAGCATATAATCAAGCCCCGAAATAATTGTAAAAAATACGGCTACATACAGCAGAGGCTGCCCAATATGCAGGCCTATAAGTGAAAGCGGCCAGTCGTTGAGTAGTATAGCAGAAATCGCAACGACTTGAGTGATTGTTTTTATTTTCCCCAGCTTGCTTGCACTAATCACAACCCTATCCACTGCGGCAATGGCACGCAGTCCAGTAACCGCAAACTCTCTGGCTAAAACAATCCAAGCAATCCAAGCATTTACTTCACCAAGCTCAACCAAAGAAACCAACGCAGCGGAAACCAAAAGTTTATCTGCCAACGGATCCATAAATTTACCAAGATTCGTTACCTGATGACGCTTACGGGCTATATAACCGTCCAAGCCGTCTGTGGCAGAGGCTAATATAAAAATGATCGCCGCTACTATTTCTTGATGAGGAAAAAGTGTATGACCTTTGGGAACTTGGAGCAGCAGAAAGGCCATGAACACAGGTATTAAAATAATGCGCGCTAATGTTAAACGATTGGGTAAATTCACGAAGCAACCTCTCCTATTAAATCGTAACTATCCGCCTCAAGGATACGTACTTTAATCATGTCCCCTACCTGAAGTGAGATTTTCGCACTCGTTTTGTTAATATATACCTGGCCATCAATTTCCGGAGCATCTCCTTCTGTTCGCCCGATCCAGCGTCCGTCAGGAAGTTCCTGTTCCAGCAGCACTGTTATCATTTGGTTTACCCAGCGTTGCTGCCTTTGCCGGGATATTTCTTGCTGAATCTGCATAAGATGATCCCTTCGTCGCTCGCGTTCTTCCAGAGGTATTTGATCCTCTCTTTGCCCGGCAGGCGTATTTTCTTCCTGGGAATAAGCAAAAACTCCAAGGCGGTCAAACTGTACTCGCTGAACAAATTCAACCAGAGCTTTAAATTCTTGCTCCGTCTCTCCCGGAAATCCTGTAATCATCGTAGTGCGAAGAGTAAGTTCCGGCATAGCCGATCGTAACTTTTTTATTAATGCTTCGGCCCGTTCAATGGTTCCTTGGCGATTCATTTCTCGAAGAATTTTATTATCAGCGTGCTGCAGCGGCAAATCAATGTATTTGCATATCTTTGGTTCCTGACGCATGGTTTCGATGAGTTCATCTGTAAAACGTTCAGGGTAACAATACATTAACCGGATCCACTCAATTCCTTCGATCTGCGCAAGTTGGCGAAGCAGCTGCGGCAAAACTAATTTCCCCTCTAAGTCTTGTCCATATCGTGTGGTATCCTGGGCCATAACCATAATTTCCTTAACACCCTGAGCTGCCATCTCCCGAACCTCACGAATCACCGATTCTTGGGGACGACTGCGAAAATGTCCGCGCACATGGGGAATCACACAATACGTACAAAAATTGTCACAGCCTTCAGCCACTTTAACATAGGCTAAATAATTGGGAGTTGAACGCTTTCTTGGCATTAATTCATGGTGAAGGAAATTAGGGGGCCCAATTTTTATTAAATTTGTTCGTTTTTCTCCGGCAGCTTGAACTATCGTCGTGATTTCATCCACATTACCTGTCCCTATAACACCATCAAGCTCCGGAATTTCCTGCATTAATTCAGGACCATAGCGTTGAGCTAAGCAACCGGCGGCAATTAACGTTTTGCATTTTGCTGATTGCTTATAGCCGGCCATTTCAAAGATCGTTTCTATAGACTCTTCCTTAGCCGAATCAATAAAAGTACATGTATTCACTACTATAATATCTGCTGCTTCAGGTTCTTCTGTCAGTGCATAGTTTTGGGCTAGAAAACCAGCCATAATTTCACTATCCACTTGATTTTTAGGACAACCTAAAGTAACAACTGCCACTTTCTTCGTCAAGGTTACACCTCAAATCACTGTTTTACCTATCTTAGTATAAACCAACACTTCAACAAGGTCAAAAGATATTATCCATATAACTTGTGACATTACAAAATAAAGAAAAGGACATTAGTCACAAATTAAACTAATGCCCCTTCACACGATCCCTAATTATTATTTATTCAAGTCTTTCCGCTCACCGGTCGCAATATAAATAACATTTTCGCCAATGTTTGTAGCATGATCGGCTATTCTTTCTAAGTAACGAGCAACAAACGTCAAGTGCATGGCTTGATCTAAATTGTCACTCTCCTGAGTCATAATAACTAATAAATCCCGCACTACTTGCTTATAAAGATGATCAACTGCGTCATCAAGTTCCGATAAGTTTTGGGCTAGGACCATATCTTCATTACTGTAGGCTTCCAAACCTTGACGCATCATCTTCATAGCCTCATCGGCCATGCGAGGAATGTCAATGAGCGGTTTGCATAAAGGTCCTTCGATTCTCCGCACAACTTTAGCGATATCAATGGCTAAGTCCGCTATTCGTTCAAGATCTGTCGATATTTTCATCGCTGAAATAATTTTTCGTAAATCCTTAGCCACGGGCTGCTGAGTTGCAATCAGGAGAACACACTCATCATCCACCTGACGTTCGTAATCATTGACTTTCTGATCTTCTGCGATCCAAAATTCCGCTTTCTCTCGGTCGAGAGAATATAAAGCTTTCATACTTCCTTGTAAAATTCTTGAGACTTCCTCACCCATTTTTTTAAGTAAGGTAGTCAAAATCTGCTGACCTTCATTCAGTGAATGACGCATTTAAGTTCCTCCCTCATCATCCGAAACGTCCCGTAATGTAATCTTCAGTTCGTTTGTCACGTGGATTTGTAAATATATCCGACGTTGGGCCATGCTCAATGAGTTCTCCGTTAAGAAAAAATGCGGTTGTATCTGCTATACGAGCGGCCTGCTGCATATTATGCGTCACTATGACAATAGTATACTCAGATTTAAGTTGAACAACTAATTCTTCAATGCGCATCGTTGCAATAGGATCCAGCGCTGAAGCCGGTTCGTCCATGAGCAAGACTGACGGTTCTACGGCTAACGCCCTGGCGATACAAAGACGCTGTTGCTGACCACCTGACAAACTCATTCCGGAATAATTGAGTCGGTCTTTCACTTCATCCCATAAAGCAGCCATACGCAAGCTCTTTTCAGCAATAGCTTGCAAGTTCTGTTTATTCCGCATCCCATTGAGTTTTACGCCTGCCACAACATTTTCAAAGATGCTCATGGATGGAAAGGGATTAGGTTTTTGGAAAACCATCCCCACTGTTTTACGCAAGGAAACCGGATCTTGAGCATAAATACTCTCTCCATCCAGAATAATATCGCCTTTAACTCTGGAACCTGGCAGCGTGTCGTGCATACGATTAATACATCTTACAAACGTCGATTTACCGCAGCCCGACGGTCCGATAATAGCTGTAACCTGATTCGCCGCAATTTCCATGTTAATCCCTTTAAGAGTTTGATTTGTACCATACCAAGCTTCAAGTTGCCGAACACTTAAACTCTGACCCAATTCTAACCCCTCCTAGTTGCTTCGCGATCGAAAGGCAAAACGTGCAAATAAATTCAAAATAAGGATAATCGTAATTAAGACTAATGCTCCTGCCCAAGCTTGTCTGTGCCACTCATCATAGGGTGATGTGGCATACGTATAAATTTGAACCGGTAATGAAGCAATAGGCTCCTTAAACAATGAATGGGTCCAATATTGATTGCCTAAAGCCGTAAAAAGCAGTGGTGCGGTCTCTCCTGAAACACGAGCCACCGCCAGCATTGCGCCCGTAACAATTCCTTTAGCCGCGGTTGGTAAAACAATATTGAGAATGATCCTCCGTTGGGAAATACCTAGGGCATAACCCGCCTCACGGATGGCGTGAGGTACTAATTTCAGCATCTCTTCGCTGGAGCGGATGACCATTGGGATCATAATAATGGCTAAGGAAACCCCTCCGGAAAAGGCCGAGAAATGTTTGGTCTTTGAGACAATTGCCATACTGACAACAATCCCAATAATAATCGAGGGAATCCCGGTTAAAACATCCGTGGTAAAACGTACTGCGGTGCTCAGCCAACTATAACGATCATATTCTGTCAAATAAATGGCAATCAGAATTCCTATAGGAATCCCAATAATACTCGCTATAGCAATCAGAATCAGGGTTCCTACAATGGCATTCGCCATACCCCCGCCTGTCATTCCCATGAGTGCAGGCAATTTGATAAAGAAATCAAGATTTAAAGAAGTAATCCCATTTTTGACAACATAACCAAATAAGGCGAATAACGGAATGATCGCCAAAAGAGTCGCCGCTGTAAAGATTCCCAGCATTATTTTATTAACAATATTTCGCCTAGCATTTATCATACCAGATGGCCTCCTTTCGGTCCACGAGCGACTGACCATACTAAGAGACGAGCAAGTATATTCAGGAGAAGCGTTATGGCGAAGAGAATAAGTCCGATCTCAATACAAGCACTTAGATATAAGCTGTAGGTCGCTTCCGTAAATTCATTAGCGATGACGGCAGCCATTGAATAGGCCGATGAAAATAGTGACGAAGATATTTTAGGCATATTTCCGATGACCATAGTTACTGCCATAGTCTCACCTAAGGCACGTCCTAAACCAAGCATCATGCTTCCCAAGATTCCTGACTTAGAATAGGATAGCACCGATATTCTAATCATCTCCCATTTCGTAGCGCCCAAAGCCAGGGCAGCTTCTCTATGAGCCGTCGGC
>JGI2924J29684_1077073_pt1 | contig 13382 bp, 11 predicted proteins | sample BenlonsequencITS_FD_29684 | JGI IMG/M metagenome (IMG submission 29684)
CCTTGTGATGCTGGTGTGTTTGTGTTTCTTTCTCCTGCCATGATAGGAACCCTCCTTTTAAATGTGTTTGTGTACCGGAACATTCTTATTATGTCTTTGTTGGCTTTTATTAATCAGGTAATTATTGCTACAATTTAAATTGCTTCCCTATTTTATTGTTTATCTTCATTAAAATGGGGAAGTTAAAAAAAATGGGGAAGTTAAAACGTGGGGTTATTATGATTTATTGATTTTGAATCAGGCAAGGTATAAAATTAAGTTAGAAGAACTATGTAGGAAAAATGTTCAGGAGGCCATCCTTATGAGCTTAAAAATGAAAGAACCAGTTAATACTTGGACACATTTAGTTCCTTTTTTTGCAGCCATTGCAGGTCTGGTACTCTTAATAATAAACAGCAAGGATAGTATCTCTAAGCTGATTACGATGACAATCTATGGTTTGAGCGTAATTGTGCTTTACGGGGCAAGTTCAGTTTATCATTGGGTTAGGACAACACCGCAAAAAGAGTTGATCCTGAGAAAGATTGATCATATATCTATCTACTTTCTGATTGCAGGTTCATATACCCCGGTTTTCTTTTTCGGACTTGAGGGAGCTTGGCGATGGGCAATGCTCATATCTGTTTGGACTTTAGCATTAATAGGGATGATCTTACAAATTTGGTTTATTCATGCACCGCGTTATGTCTCAACAGCATTTTATGTTTCCCTTGGCTGGATTGCCTTGGTACCTTTCATACAGCTTATCCATCACCTTCCCGAGGGAGCAATTATTCTTATGGCGGTAGGCGGAGTGGCCTATACAATAGGTGCGGTCATTTATGCAACTAAAATCTTTGATTTTTTTCCTAAACGATTTGGATTCCATGAAATATTTCATCTTTTTATTGCAGCTGGGAGTTTAGTTCATTTTATCATGATGCTTATTTACATAGTTCCTATCTCAGCATAATACGAGGGAGTGGCGAATGATGCCACTCCCTTTTAACTGTTTTCTTCGTTGCAATAAGCTGCTGCTGCTTCTGCACTATAATTTTCATAGACAAGTTTCATTAGGCCTGGATAATAAGTGTCAAAACCAAGTACTCCATTCCAGACAATATTAAGAATCTGATCCTTGGAGGGTTCGGCATCCGCTAAATCAAGGAAGGTTCTGAAGCGGATTTCTCCGTTGTCCATATCCATCTCAAAATTACCGTTCGCTAGTTCGTAATTGACGCGGCTCATGAAATCACATACTTCAAGTCGCTTAGCGTAAGGAATTTTTTGACTAATATGTGTATTACAAAGTAAAGATTCCTGCTCCTCATCAACGAGGAGAAAAGCATGGAAATTAGCGTTAACTCCTCGAATCTCAAGCTTTATAATTTCATTTTTGGTGTCAGAGTCAAAATCCCAACCATTTTGATCTAGAACTTCGTAGAGAACTTGAAATAAAGACATGGTAGCACCCTCCTTATTATGCCTTAGATAAATTACAAATTCCACGTGAAGGTTAACAATTCCTGCACCGTCAAAAATCCTGAACTAAAAATACTTCCTTGGAAAAGGAGGTTATATGTGGAATTATCTCGAAGAATATAAAGGATTATTATCTCTCCGAAGGAGGGGGTAACTTGCATTCTCTTAAACACCAAATTTTATTGCTCATGCTTGGTTCGTTAATTCTGTTAGCTGCAAGTTTTATTTTCGTCTTTGGTTGGTATATGAAAGAACGGGCTGTTGAGGCAGCTATTGTGAAAGCCGAGACGGATTTAGAAACCTGTATGGACATTATTAATGTCAGAATGCCGGGACCATGGCAGATAAAATCAGGAATTTTATATAAAGGAGATGTTCAGGTATCGTATCAAACAGAACTCGTGGATCATTTATCTGAGTTAACGGGTGATACAGTGACTCTGTTTTTGGGAGACACTCGTACAGCCACCACTGTGCGTGATGCTAATGGAAAACGAGCCATCGGCACAAAAGTCTCCGATGTTGTGGCTCAAACGGTCTTGAAAAATGGACAAACATATCTTGGAGAAGCAAATGTCGTGGGTCAGTTGTTTCAAACTGCCTATGAGCCCATACGTGACAGTAACGGAGAAATTATTGGTATTTTCTATGTTGGGATATCAAAGAATTACACTCAAGCCTTTATCGTTAATTCTTTAATACGGCTGAGTATTTTAGGTCTAGGCTTAACCCTAATTGTAATAGTCTTAACTTGGTTCTTTATCCAAAGAGTTATAATCCATCCCTTGCGGGAAATAACGTTAGGAACAAGAGATGTAGCGACAGGACATGCTACAGAAAAAGTCAATGTAACTGGACCGAGAGAAATTGGGGATTTAGCTGTTGCATTTAACCAGATGGTTGAACGACTTAGTACCATTGCTGATGAAATGAGCAAAGTGACTATTGTTCGGGAGAGTAAAGAAGATCTGTTGGAGGATTATGAAGTCATCGGTTCCCTTGAAGAAGGATTGGAGAATGAGTTCAAGGAACCGAACCCTGAAAATAAGTATAATGAAGAACAAAAGGTTTACAAGAACCGTGTTGAAATTAATCCTTCCTTGGATGCAAGCCTTGATGAAGTTTTTGAACATAAATATTTAGGGAGAAAGGGATTACCAAAAGGTTTAAATGTGGTTACGTTGAGACAAATTCTCACGTTTTTGCGAGATACCGATGAGTCTGTGTCAGCTGAAACGGTGGCAGAAGGTGTAAAGCTTACGAGGGTAACTGTTCGGCGTTATTTGGATTATCTAGAGCAATGCAGTGTATTAGGTACTGAATTAAAATATGGAACCGTAGGAAGACCTGTTAAACTTTTTCATCTTATTCAGGACTGAACCATCTAAGCCCCCAATCCTCTTATTCCTCCCTAAAGGGACGTTGAAAATTCGCTTTTTCAACGTCCCTTTTAAATACGAAAAAATAACGTTTGTTTGTATCTCACCCCAGAAAAGTGTACCTAAGCAGCCGGTTTACATAATCTTTTTTTATTTACTTAATGTACATAATGCAGACAGAGACGAGAAATAGGGTTAATCTATAGGGTAGAATATTTGGAAAATTCAATAATATAAATGTCTCGTGAGCTATAAGCTGAAAAGTATTAGGCATTACCTATTCCTGGACTTAGATGGAAAGAGATAGGTGTGTTTAATAGAAAAGAAAAAGAGATAAACAGAGGAGGAAAAGGTATGGATGTTTCTCGCCGTAGTTTTCTTAAACTTTCAGGGCTATCCATTGCCGCTTTAGCTTCAGGTTTAGGTTTTGATCCGACGGTAGCAGAAGCTCAAGGGGTTACTCTGAAACTTGAGGGAAGCAAAAAGATCCCGAGCATATGCCATTTTTGTTCGGGCGGATGTGGACTGCTCTTGTATGTTAAAGAGGGAAAACTGGTACATCTTGAGGGAGATCCGGATCACCCGACCAATGAGGGGACTCTTTGTCCTAAAGCTGCCAGCTTACTCAGTGTCGCCTATTCCCCTGATCGTGTTACAAAACCGAGACGTCGTGCCCCGGGTTCTGATCATTGGGAAGATATTTCTTGGGAGGATGCCTTAAACCGAGTGGCTCAGAAGACGAAGGAGGTCAGAGATGCTACTTGGAAAGCTACTGATGAGGTAATCAACGCTAAAACTGGGCAACATGATTTATTACCTGTTAACCGAGCAGAAGGGATCGCTTTCTTAGGCTCTGCTGAAGTGGACAACGAAGAGTCGTATCTGATTTCCAAGTTCAGCCGAATTATAGGTACTCCGTATAATGAACATCAGGCCAGAATATGACATGCTCCTACGGTGGCAAGTTTGTCGCCTTCATTTGGTAGAGGTGCTATGACAAATTCATGGTCTGATTTACAGAATGCGGAGGTCTTTTTGATTGCGGGCAGTAACTGCGCGGAAAATCATCCGATAGCCATGAAGTGGATTAACCGGGCGAAGGAAAAGGGAGCTAAGATGATCGTCGTTGATCCGCGTTTCACACGGACCGCTTCAAAAGCTGACCTATTTGCTCAAATCAGACCCGGCACAGATATTGCTTATCTCGGTGCGATGATTAATTATATTATTGAAAATCAATTATTTGATCGGAATTATGTTTTGAATTATACAAATGCCTTACTTAAAGTATCGAAGGATTATAAATTTGAAGACGGTGTTTTCTCAGGTTATGACGAGAAGAATCGAAAATATGCCGTAACAAGTTGGGGGTATCAACTTGGTTCGGATAATAAGCCTCTTAAAGCAGATTCCCTTGAGGACCCAGAAAGTGTCTTTTCTAAGCTGAAAACTCATTATTCACGATATACCTTTGACGTTGCTGAAAAAATTACCGGAATTCCGGCGGCAAAAATCAAAGAGATTGCAGACATGTTTTGTAAAGGAAAACCCGGGACAATCCTTTATGCTTTAGGTATGACCCAACACACAACAGGTACTCAAGGAATACGTGCCTACGCAGTCATTCAATTACTGTTAGGTAATATCGGCAAAGCCGGCGGGGGAATTAATGCTCTGCGTGGAGAGCCTAATGTTCAAGGATCGACAGATATGGCAAACTTATTTAATAATTTACCTGGATATTTACCTTATCCTATTAATACGGATCAGAGTATTCGTGATTATAAAGTTCGCAATGGGTCAGTTCAGGAAAAACCCTTAATAGCTCTTCTAAAGGCTTGGTTTGGTGAGCATGCCACAAAAGATAATGATTTCGCATTAAGCTATTTGCCGAAAATTAATCCTGCCGTTAATGCTTCAATGGTAAAACTTTTTGAGATGATGCAAAAAGGTCAGTTTAAATTGGCCTTTAACTTTGGTTCCAATTCATTAGTTTCTATACCTAATCGGCAATTAGTGCGTTCGGCATTGACAAAGCTTGATATGCTGGTAGTTTCCGACCTCTTTGAAATTGAGACGGCTCAGTTTTGGCGAGAGCCTGGGGTCAAACCTGCAGATATTAAAACAGAAGTGATTATGTTTCCGGCCGCCTTTGTTTATGAAAAAGATGGTACCTTAACAAATTCTTCTCGTTGGATTCAATGGAAAAATGCCGCCCTTAAACCTCTGGGAGAGGCAAAGCCGGACCTTGAAATTCTCGATTCGATTTTTAAAAGGATTCGTAAACTCTATGCCGGAAGCACAGATGTAAAAGATGCTCCAATATTGAACGCTCGCTGGGATTATGGCGAAGAAGCGAGTGCTTTAAAAGTACTTCAGGAGCTGAATGGCTATGATGAGACCAATGGAAAGTTGACGCAATCTTTGGCGGATTATCTGAAAGCACCGACAGGAGCTGTTTCTACGGGCTGTTGGATTTATGCGGGTGTAACCGGTAACGGAAATTTAGCGGCTCGACGAAAAAATGCTGATTCAACAGGTTTAGGGCTCTATAAAGATTGGAGTTTTACCTGGCCAGGAAATATTCGAATACTTTATAATCGAGCCTCCTGTAACGAAAAGGGACAGCCTGTTGATGACAAACGCAAATTGATTTGGTGGGATGCAGCCAATAATATTTGGTCAGGAAATGATGGCCCGGATGTTGTAGACAAGACGAAAGGACCTGATACGCCTGAAGGCAAGCAAAGTTTTCGAATGAATCCGGAAGGGTTAGGACGCTTGTTTGCAGCTAATTATATGAGCGGTTTACCCGTAACTCCCTCTGCTGATGGTTTACCGCCGATTGGAGTGCGCCCTGCCGGGTTATGCGTTGATGGACCTTTGCCGGAATTTTATGAGCCCACGGAAAGTCCGACTGAAAACCTCTTACATTCAAAAGTATCTAAAAGTCCTGTGGCTTTAATCCTTTCATCTTCACCTGAAATTCAAAAAATGGGTAAGGCCAATGATTTCCCACACGTTTTGACGACCTATGGGGTTGTGGAGCATTTCTGCGCCGGAGGAATCACGCGGAATATACCTTGGCTCAACGAAATTATGCCAGAACCGTTTGCCGAGCTTAGTAAAAATCTTGCCCAAAAGATAGGCGTCAAAGAAGGAGACATGGTGGAAGTGTCATCTGCTCGGGGTAAGGTTACAGTCCGAGCCCTTGTAACGGATCGCCTGCAGACCTATAAAGTAAACGGCAAAGAAACTGAAACAATTGGTATGCCCTGGAGTTGGGGATTCGCAAGTTTAAGCCCAGGTCCAAGCACCAATGAGCTGACAATCGCAGCCTTAGATCCCGGCGCGGGAACTCCAGAGTATAAAGTTTGCTTAGTTAATGTAAGGAGGGCTTAGCGATGACCAGAAAAATGGTGTTTGTGGATACATCGAAATGTACGGGATGCAAAGCCTGCACTGTCGCTTGCAAGGAATGGAATGAGCTTCCTGCCGAGAAGACTCATCTGGTTACTAGCTATCAATCTCAAAAAGACTTTACTCCGAAGACTTGGACATATGTAACTTTTACGGAAAAGTATGAACAGCAAACCATGAATTTCTTGATGCGCAAAGCACAATGTTTCCATTGTGCAGATCCGGCTTGCTTAAAAGCTTGTTCGTCTAAAGCTATAAGCCAGACAGAATCTGGGTTTGTTGTCATTGATCACGCAAAATGCATTGGCTGCGGCTATTGTTCAGAAAACTGTCCTTTTGGTGTTCCAAAGGTTGATCAAGTTCTTCAGAAGTCATTTAAATGCTCTGGGTGCATTGACCGAGTCGAGAACAATCTAAAACCTGCTTGTTCACAGACTTGTCAAACCGGTGCTATAGAGTTTGGAGAGTACTCGAACCTGTTGGGCCAAGCGAAAAAACGCCTCGCTGTGGTTCAGAAAACCCATCCTAAGGCACAGCTTTATGGAGAAAAGGAAATGGGCGGTACGACCTTTCTCTATCTGCTCTTGGATCGCCCCGAAGTATATGGCCTGCCAGCCAATCCGACGATTCCCCTTTCTCTTACACTGTGGAAAGATGTCGTCCGGCCTGTAGGCGGGATTGCAGTGGGTGGAGCCGCAGCTGCCGTGGTCATAGGCGTTTTTGCCAATTTAGTAAAAGGTGCCTATCGTTCTAAAGATGACTAAGAGCAGAAAATTGCTCCGAATCAATTGAAGTTAAAAAAATGGGGGGAAGTCTAATGGGCAATAGCGCTCAAACAAAGAGAGAAGGAAATCAACCTCAAAACTCACGTAAAATACTGCGGTTTACCAAGGGTGAACGTATAAGTCACTGGGTTCATGCCATTGCCTTTTTTCTTTTGCTATTTACGGGCCTGGGAATTCTCAGTCCAGCCTTTCAACCCGTCATGAGTGTATTCGGGGGGATACAAATTGCCCGCTTGATACACCGGGGGGCTGCTATCGTTTTTGTCGTCATCGTGGGGCTGATGTTTGTGGTCGGAAATCCCAGTCACCATTGGGAATGGTTAAAATCCGTCTTTAAATTCACGAAGTCGGACTGGCAGCATGTCAAAGCCTTTCCTAAAGAGTTCTTTGGCGGACATGGTGATTATCCTCCTCAAGACAAATATAATGGGGGAGAAAAAATTAACTCCTTGATTACAATCTTTGGTTCTTTCTTTATTACTGTAAGCGGAGCCGTGATGTGGATGGCACCTTGGTTTCCGGCAGGAGTTGTTCGCTGGGCCTATCCGGTTCATGATTTATCAATGTTTATGATGGTCGCAGCTTCACTTGGACATATATATTTGGGAGTATTACATCCGGATTCGCGGGCCGCTTTACCGGGAATGCTGAATGGGTATGTATCAGCTAAGTTCGCCAGAGCTCACCACGCTGTATGGTATGACAGAGTTCAAAAGGAGCAAAGATTTTGATAACCATATCATGAAATGTTGGCGGGGAGAGGACAATTAATGAATACGCTGAATGAAACGAATGCAACTGTTGAAGAGAATAATTTGGAGGAAGCTTATCAGACCTATAGGTTACTTAAGGAAGAGATTAAAGAATGGCAGGAGGAACGAGGATCATTTTGGTTGCAAAACCTAAAAATAACTGAGGCTCCGCCTTACTATCCCTTGGCAAATCTGCCAGCAGATGCGATATTTGAACTTTGGGTGAGATTAAATCGAGTCATGGAAGAGGAAGTCTCTGATTCAGATTTAAAAGATGCTTGGCAAAATCTTAAAGCGGGACGAGGGATACAAAAAGCTTGGCTGCAAAGCACCCTCCAATTAGCGCTGAGTGGATTAGCTCAGTTAGTCCGGATAATGTTAAATTCCAGGTTTGAGGATAACATACAGTTCCGTAACTCAATCAGTGAGCATGAGCATGAGAGTGAGGAAAATCAAAATAGGTGTTGTCCTATCTGTGGTGAGAAAGCTGTACTTTCAGTGCTTATACCGCCCCATGGAAAACGCTTTTTACACTGCATTTTCTGTGGCCAGGAATGGCCAGTCATGAGGACTGGATGTATTTTGTGCGGCCGGGATGAAGCTAGTTCGCAAAACTATTTGCGGGCTAAAGAATATCCAGGCGTTGAATTAGTAACTTGTGAAAGCTGCGGACAGTTTTTTAAAGAATTTGATTTAAGATTGCTGACTGCTGAAGATTTAGTTTGGGAAGACGTCAGAACCTTACCACTGAATTATGCAGGTGAACACTGGGTAGCTGACCATAGAACATCTGTAAAGACTCAATAGGAAGCATATGGCATAATAATAAGAGTCACCTAAAATGTATTCTTCAAAATTTCCAGGCAGGTACAGAATAAAAAAGTGTTTTCTTTCACTGTCAAAGTGATTGAGAACATTTTTTTTGTACTAGAAGAACGTATAACTTTCGGTTGTATACTGCTAGAAGTGATAATACGTGCGAAAACAGTTTCTCTGTCTTCTAGCAATCGTGCAACTAGGCAACCACCTACGCCAAAGTAATTAAAGTGAATAGAGATCACTCCCACTTATAGAAGTGGAAGTCTTACGGTTAGATTAAAAATTTGCTATAGTTTACAGAATGAATATCTATCCGAATAAAGTTTCAATTGAGAATTAATGATATATCATGATATAATACCATTTTGAGATGATTTTCATATAATTATTGCAGAGAACCTCGTGAATGATTTTTTTAAAATATTATTAGTTCTTTGCCTTCCAAGGTAAAGCATTTTTAATGAAACATTTTTATTTAAAGGATAACAGATTAAGGAGTTAAAGACATTGAGCCAAGTAAACTTGATATCGGCAATAAGTACCCGAAAAACATTTGCCATTATATCCCATCCGGATGCCGGTAAAACTACGTTAACTGAAAAACTGCTTCTCTTCGGTGGCGCAATTCATGAGGCAGGTTCCGTCAAAGCTCGCAAAGCGGAACGTTATGCCACTTCAGATTGGATGGAACTCGAGCGCCAAAGAGGAATTTCCATCACTTCAAGTGCTCTCCAATTCAAATATCAGGGTTACGTTATTAATATTTTAGATACTCCAGGTCACCAAGACTTTAGCGAAGACACCTACCGTACATTAACTGCAGCTGATAGTGCGGTCATGTTAATCGATGCAGCCAAAGGAATTGAGGCCCAAACTAAGAAGTTGTTTTATGTCTGCCGGCAAAGAGGAATACCGATCTTTACATTTGTCAATAAATTTGATCGAGAGGCTAAAGATCCTCTCGATTTAATGGATGAAGTGGAAAAGATTTTAGGCATTGAAGCCTATGCTATGAATTGGCCAATCGGAATGGGCCAGGATTTTAAGGGGATCTATGATCGGCAATCCGGGATGGTTGAGCGGTTCATCTCAGGTATCGGCAAAAAAAGTTCAACACCGCCTGTTTCAGGGAATCTTAGCGATCCAAATGTTCAAGAAGGGATTGGACAAGAACTTCTTAAACAATTGCACGATGAGATTGATCTTTTAGATCTAGCGGGGAACGCTTTTTCACAAGAACGTGTTGACCGCGGTGAGGTAACCCCGGTGTTTTTTGGAAGTGCTCTCAATAATTTTGGAGTTCCGAACTTCCTGCAGAGTTTCTTGAAACTGGCGCCGGCACCACAGCCGAGAAGTACAAATATGGGAATATTAGCTCCAGAAACCAATAGTTTTTCGGGTTTTATTTTTAAAATTCAAGCCAATATGAATGCTCAGCACCGAGACCGGATTGCTTTCGTTCGGATATGTTCAGGACGGTATGAACGAGGGATGAATGTTATACACACTCGGTCACATCGCCGTCTTAGACTTGCCCAACCACAGCAGTTGTTCGCTCAGGAACGAACAATTCTCGACGAAGCTTATGCTGGGGATATTATTGGAGTTCACGACAGTGGTCTTTTGCGAATAGGGGATGTTTTAACAGAAAAAGACGGCCTTCAATTTGAAACAATGCCTTTTTTCAGTCCTGAAAATTTTGCCCGAATTAGTATTGCCAATGCTTTAAAACGAAAGCAATTTATTAAAGGTATCCAAGAGCTGCAGGAAGAGGGAGCAATTCACGTTTTTCGTGACTTGCACGTGGGAGTTGAAGCTCCAATTATCGGTGTGGTAGGACAATTGCAATTTGAAGTTTTAGAATACCGTTTACGGGAAGAGTATGGTGTTAAAGTTGAAATTCAACATCTTCCTTATGAAATTGTACGTTGGGTCGATAAGGTTGAAAGAAATATTAAACTATTAACCGAATCCAGTATGAGTACCGTAGTGTTAGATAAAGACGAAAACTATGCTGTATTACTCTTAGATGAATGGAAAGCAAAATGGCTTAGTGATCGTTATGAGATAGAGTTTTTAAATCAGCCTAAAGAACTTACTGTAAGCTAATTTGATTTTCCGAAGTACAAAGAGAGAAGCTTGGGAATAAAGTGGAATCCCAAGCTTCTCTCTTTGTACTTCATTATTTATCGTAAATACTAAATAAAAATAAGTATAAGCATAGCCTTAAGCATAGTCATAAACATAAGCATAAAATCGACTGAATGGTCTCTACTAAGCATAGGAAAATATCTATAAAAAAAGTAGAGATATTTGGTGGAAAGTTATAGCTTATGATTATAAATTTTTAAAAAGAAAGAGCCGAGCATAAACTCGGCATAGCAATAAAAGGAGGGGAATAAAGTGGAGTAGAAATTAAAGCCAAAACATCAAAATGCGATGCATTGACTACAATTCCCGCGATCAGGACATTGGGAACAGGTTGGAGGATACAAAAGAGGTTTATTATTTGGAGCAGTATCATTTATAGAAATCAGTTTCATGATTCAACCTCCTATCATACAGAATAAAATTTATATTATTATTATACTACAGTATTTCGTTAAATCAATATCTGTTTTATATTTATTTTTCAAATGAATAATGTTGTATAACAGTGTTTTGCTCAACGTATTTGCCGCAATTATTCTTTGCCCAAACTGTGACTGCTAAAGTGTTGTTATCAAAATACTAATACCTTGAACTTCCGAACATAATTAAGAGCGAGGATTTAAGACGTGATCGAAAACTACATGACCTCCGATTGAATCACCGAATTCTCCGTCAATTAAAATGTTTACTCCATTTACTCCTGGCAATTGAGTTAGTGACCAAACAATAGATTTCACGGCAATGTCTTCTTCAAGAGCACTGCCAAAGTAGTCCTCGCGGATATCCTTGCTGAAATTAACGGTGATTATATCATTATGCAACACCAGGGAAATAATTTTTGTCTTTGGTGAAAGAGTGCCAACATAGATAGGGGAAGTTGGTCCCTCGATAAGATTTTTTAGGATAACATCTGACTTTTGAGTTAGGTTGAGCTTATTCCAAGTAGTCGGATTGAAGACTCGCTTTTCAGCGCCTAAACCGTCCAGACTAATATTTGAAAAGTATAAATTATAGGAGTCTTTGCCAATGGGTGTTGGACCTTCTTGGCTTGACACATTTTTTATTCCTTCTCGTATATCTTTTGGAGTTTCGAAGTAGCCTGCTATGCCGTCGGCAATTGCAGCTGCAATAGAGTTCCGATAGCCATCTGTTAATAGAAGTTTTCGTTCGCGCGGGTTAGACATAAACCCCACTTCTACGATCACTGCGGGCATTTTTGTTTGATTCAAAAGGTAATAATCGCCGGACTTGGCTTTTCTGGTATTATCGGGCTGTAATTTAATCAGATGTTCTTGAATTTGTTCCGCTAAAATTTTTCCTGTTAATGATTCTTGATGATAATAAGTTTCCATTCCGTAAGTCTTTCGGCTGGGAAAACTATTAGCATGGATACTGATAAATACGTCTGCGTTATTTGAAGATGCTAGACTGACTCTTCGATTTAAATCAGTTCGCTTCGCTGAACGGCCTACATATTGTCCGGGATCATAGAAATCCTTATCGATTTCACGAGTGAGAATAACTGTACAGCCTTTTGCTTCCAAGGAATTGCGTAAGCGAAGTGATATATCCAAATTTACGTCCTTTTCTTTAATCCCTGAATTTTTCGCCCCAGGATCAGCGCCTCCATGACCTGGATCAATGACAATGATCTTATTTTTCAGACTTTGGGAGAAGGTTGTCTTTAATGTGCCAGTTGCAATGATAACTACGGTCAGCAATATTATCAAACTCATAAGAATAGGTTTGCGTATTAATAGAATTATAGGACGGTGAAACATTCAACAGCACACTCCTCCTGTTATCCTGTTTATTCCTCATTTATGTATATTGTAGGAATCTATCTCGTAAACATAGTTTATAAAAAAGATTATTGATACTTTACAATTAATTATTGAAAGGATTATGCCATGATGATCTGGTTTATTGTTTCGATAATCGTCATATTATTAAATATCCCTTTTGGCTATTGGCGAGAAAATGTGAAGAAGTTTTCATTACCGTGGTTTTTATCGGTTCATCTTCCTGTCCCAATCATTATTTTTCTCCGCCTTTATTTCGGCCTTGGATGGGCGCTTTTTACATTTCCGATTCTAATTGGGTCCTATTTCGCAGGTCAGCTACTTGGTGCACGCTTACATATCCTTTGGAGTAAAACCATGCGTGTTACCGGCTGTCTATTTTACGATATCATTCGGACCCGCTGGGTCATCATCATATCTCGTTAGGAATGTAAATTGTGCTAAAACTACAACTAATTAAAGCTGCAATGCATATATAGTTTGCGCAAATCAATATGGAATAAATTGGATTGCATAATATTTTAAATATCGATAAATAATAGTTGACAGTATATCGATAAAAGTGGTACTATAACTGAGCGTCGCAAATGCGGCAAAATTTCCAAATCATAACTTGCTTAATTGCTATAATGTGTAAAAAGTAATTGACAATTATGAATGAGGGCGTTAATATTTAAATCCTGATCTTTGGTCGCTCTCGGACATCCATGTCCTCCGCGACACTCAGACTATCCATGGTCTTTGAAAACTAAACAACAAGGACAGCCAATGAGAGAAACTCGCAAGAGTTTCAAAAGAATCATGAAATCATGA
>JGI2924J29684_1077072_pt1 | contig 13368 bp, 12 predicted proteins | sample BenlonsequencITS_FD_29684 | JGI IMG/M metagenome (IMG submission 29684)
GTAACCGGTTGCAAGAATAGCGAGTGGTATAGAAAGAGTACTAATTGAATATTGATCTCCAAAGAGAGAGACTAACGCATTTGGACGAGTTACCAATATTAGATATGGAGGAAGAGTAAAAAGAAAGATCCATTTTGTAGCTTGGGTATATAAATGGGGAATTTTACCAGATTTCTTTTGGGAAATGAGATCAGATATTTTTGGATATAAAAGGAATGAAAAAGAGGTTTGGAATATTCCTAGTAGGGTGGCTATCGTTATTGCTACTTCATACTCTCCAACACTAGCTGTATTCAGAAAAGAGCCAATCAAGACCTTGTCTACATTCTTGAGTAATATGTATATTGAGGAAGAAACCATTAATGGGAGAGAAAAATAAATAAATGAGGTATAATTGATCGATAGAGACATTTTAGGACGCCATCTAGATCTCAAAAGGAAAAATACGCCAATTACTGCCGAAATAATGAATACAAGTAATAGAGATGCAAGTATTGGAAGAAGAGTTCCGAATATCCATGCAGCACCCCCTAGGATAGAGATTTTCAATATAGGATGAGCTAAATTTTTCAGAATAACATGATGGTCGGTTTTCATTAACCCTCTTAATGAACTAAGTGATATTTCATATAACGAATAAAATGGTAATAAGAGAATCAGAAAATATAAATATATTCTCTCTTCAACATTCAATAATGTATATATGATATCTCCAGGGTATATGAGTATAAACACAGATATTATGACACAAGCTATAGTAGAGCAAATCATTGAAAATAATATATAGCTATTTCTATTCGAAGTATTTGACTCAGGAATATATTTAACTATCCCTTGATTCATGCCCAATAAACAAGGAATAGCTATTATATTTACTAGAGACAAAATCAGAAATACAGCACCAAATATATCCGCATCTACTATATTAGATAATATAACTCGAAAAAGAAAATCAGAAAACATCCCGAATACTGATCCAATAAGAACTAGTATCCCAGCCTGACCTACCGCAGAAACATCTGAATCATCTGAGCTAGATTTCATTCTAAATATCGACACTAATTAAATAGCAAGAGAAATAAATTCTTCCATCTTGTTTACCTGTTCTGATTTCAATTCCTCTAAGTCGCCTTTTTTGACGGAAACAAGCTCGTTTCTTATGTCACCATCTAATGGAGCATTTTCAAACAAATCTCCACGGGGGCTGTCGTAGTAGAACTGCGCTTGGTTTCCATATACCAACGTAGGAACACAAGAGTGGATTCTATCGGAATGGGTTATGTTAGCATTCTTAAACCAAAATAGATAGTCTTCAAGTGTATCTGACACAAAAATATTCTCTCTATTATATACCGGCGGACTTCTAATCCTATCAACAATTCTCCTAGGTATTCCATAAAAAGGATGAGAGTGTCCAAGTGGGTTATGTTCTGGTCGTATTATTGTTTGATAGTTTTGTTGTATGTAATCCGGCTCTTTAGACTTATCAAACGTAGATACTACAAAATCCCTATTTGCGTCCGGTGGTTGGTACCATTCATCAATAAAAAATGCGCAATCGATACCGTTGTAGGAATAGGCGAAAAGATCGGAGTATATATCATGTGAAGTTGTATCTCTTGTTATGAGAATAGGAGCGTCTAAGTCCTTTAGCACAGATTTAACATATCTCTGTGTCTCTGGTAGGTAATTTCCTCCTCCTGCTCCTAGAAACACGATTTTCATACCACGATTCGAGAGTTCACGTAAAGTATTTTCATACAAATCAAGGGCACCAGGATAAAGAGTGCAACCAGGAAAAACAGCAACGTCTGCGTCTACAAACTCAGACACATTCACCATCCTTTCTTTAGGGTCTACCTCACCATCGAATATATTGCGTAGTGTATGATATGTGTTGGTTACTATACTGGGTGCCCCTGCAGATAGACCATCGTTCAGTTGTTCTGCAGCGTAGTTGGGATACCCACTAACTTCAACTATTTCTGCGTTAGGAAGGGCTTTCTCAATAATTTGTCTCGCACCTTTATCAATAAAGCCATTACCAATATTTGTTAACCAGGTTCGGAGTAGTACGACTTTCATTATATAGCTCTAACTTATCTCAATTATATAAGCTTTTTGTTTAGCTATGAAATCTAGTTATAATATGTTAGAAGATTATACAATATATCCTAAATCTTCTAGATGATTTTGGACTTTATTATGATCGGCATCAATAGCTTGTTGGCCTGGTTTTTCGAATGTGATTTCTCTCCGATCGGTTGACTCCTGAACGAGCCAAGGCACTTTTACTAATTCTGGCACATATACCCCTTCCGGATGACTATAAATCTTAGCAGGAAGAGGTCGCATCCGATCACCGAGAAGCTCACCATGATCTGCGGTTACCACAGACTTTCCACTAATTTCATCTAGTAGTAACTCCACCTCATCTAAAGCGAGAGCGAGATTTTCCTTATAAGCATTAATGATTTCTTGTTGCGAAACATCACTTTTAGATACTGTCTCAACAAATCCTTTCTGGAAATCAAATTTGGAGGAGAAATCTCCTATAAATGGGTGGTGTGGTTGCATGAAATGAACAATAAGGCGCTTATTTGGATGTTTTTCATGTTCAGAAATGGCTGCTTTTCGTACTGTTTCTGGATGGCTGGTAAGTCCATCCATAAGGTCTCGATCCACCATCGTGAATTTATGGACTTCTGAATCAATTTTGTCCTTCAAATTAACAAACCATCCATTCGCAGATACATAAATAGTCTCATATAATTTTTTATTCATGAAATTTCCACGTATGAATTCTTTACTTGTACTACCTCTAGAAACTCGTGATTCGAGATTCCCAGATAAATTAGATACGGATTTAAATTCATTGTACCTGCAAGCATCAAGTATTATTAAATTATCCCAGTCTTCTGAGAACACATCCACGCCATCAGGATTGTATTTCTTCTTATTTGATATATGATTGACATAGCAATTTACTTTGCCAATAGCAAGTTCCGGATGCTGGACTGCGGCCTTTAGAAGGCTTATTCTGGACATTTTCCTATAGGTACAGGATTCGTGCTATAAATACATTATGGTTCGTGTGAACTACTGTCCGTCCATAATAATGGTCGTGACTAGTTAAGTCTGAATGATGAGATGAGGTGAAATCGAATTGGGTTTTGTGGAGCGAGGCACGGTCTTGTTCCTTGATTTCGAACGTTGGCGGGTTGTCGGTTTCACCTGGGACAGCAAACACCGTTATACGGATCTCACGGCTCTGTTCTTCACCAAAAGGGCGTTGCAGAACGCGCTAGGGCCGGCACCCAGGTCTAGTGGTTCTTGCTTGAGAGCAAGACTCGCACCTTCCATGCAGGCCAAATGAGCCGCTACCACACCCTGTAACACCCAATCTTGCATACGCTCCAGTTCGTTTAGTCTCATCGCTGCTGCACGTAAGCAGACGTAGTGTCAGTACTTCACAAAGCTGGTTAGTTGAGAAGTCTGCTTGATGAAGTGTACCTAGTACCCAGCAAGCAGACGGTTCAATCCACGAGGATTTACTCCTTAACTTCCTCGTCAACAGAGTGATCAGCGTAGCAGGTGAACCCTTCGGGATGGAGACTGTAGTTACTCGAGAGTTGGAAATGTAGAGCAGATGTTGGTACGTGTTCAGGACTTTTGCAGACCACTCGGCCGGATTCTGCTTGTGGATCTCTTCGAGCGCCTCAACGATCGTCTCCTTGACTAACTCCTCTTTGAACGTGATCACGCTCTGGCCAGTTAATGCGTAGAACCCAATCGACCGCCATGGGAACGTCACCAGCGGTTTCTCGATTGTTACTGTCTGATCGAACGACCACATCCGCTGGGAGTTGTCGAACGGTTGTGGCCACGCTTCATCGAAAAAATCTCAGTACGACTGGCTCATCTGTCTCAGCCGCTGGATCGTCCTTGCCGAGTGCCTCAATCAGGCGCTCGGCGAGAATCTCATCTGCGTTCTCCGGCCGACGCGGATCCATCGGACGTGGCTTGGCATAATTCACCCCGGTGGCTCGAAGCTTCCGACTCAGATGTGACGGATGATACGTGACGTCGTAGCGGTCCTCGATAAGTGCACAAATTGCTCGTGGCGTCCATGGTTGGCCTTCTTCGAGGATCTCACAGAGTTCATCGAATTGTGCTGGAGTGAGTTTCGGTGGCGGCCGGCCGCCGAAGCCCAGGCGGAGTCCATTGACGCCACCATCGTTCCACGCCCGTGCCCATCGACGCGTCGTGGATCGAGAGATCCCGACGCGTCGGCCTGCCATTTCACGCGAATCGCCTAGATAGAGGTTCTTCACGAAGCAAAGTCGTCGAACGAGACGCGTCTCGTCCGCCTTCTGAGCAGCTTCAATCGATAGATCCCGTTTTTTCCGACAAAATGTCTCACCAACTGCCCTCGCCGACTGTTCTTCATCAAGAGAGAGAGACGCTCCCAAAAGGGTCAACTCTTCCGCAGACCACTCGATCGTCGCAAGCCCGATCGCGTCTACGAACGCAAACTAGACGGTGCTACTGAAGCCCGACTCGTTGCACTGGCGTGTAGCCAGCCGCCAATGGGGTACTCTCGGTGGACGCTTCGACTTTTCGCCAACGAACTCGTCAAACTCAGGGAAATCAAGTCGAGTCAATCTCCCAGGAGACGGTTCGGTAGGCTCTAAAAACGACCTGGAACCGTGGAAATCAAGCTATGGGGTGATTCCACCCCAAGAACAATGCTGATTTCGTCACACGAATGAAGGACATTCTTGATCTCTATCACGAACCGTACGATCCTCTCTATCTTGTCATCTGTTTTGATGAATGTCCTGTTCACCTTCGTGGCGATGGGAAGGCATCCCTGCCTGCGAAACCGGGAAGGGATGCCTGTCACGACTATACCTACAAACGAAATCGCCCGTCAATGCTTTGACCGCCAAATTCCGGATACAGCGATACCCCGTTCAGAGGTCGATGCATGGTCAAGTGCTCGAAACGAGAAGATTTCAGACCGAGTGGTAATTCACGACCGAAGACGCTCGCACCAAACTGTTCCGGTTCTACCCATCAATTAGCGATTGACAGAACACTAGACAGTGTCCTTTATCCTTCCACGTCGTTAATAACGATTAAAATACCTTCTTTGTTATTGTTGTACAATTTCCCGTAATTTCTATTGTCTATCTTATTAATCGGTATTGGTCCATGAACATTATGCCTGTCCCCGTTAACATTTAGCGTATATGTCGGATGATTGGTATCTAAATATTCTCTATAGAGTATTAAATCTCCCTCTCTCTCCTCTATAATACTATTGGGATTTTGATATTCCATTTGAATCGTTTCTGTTCCCTCTCCATTGTAATACTGATAGGGAAAATCAGATCTTCTATCTCCTAATACATCAGAATCGTCTCCCCGGTAGTGAGAAGCATGCTTATATAACTCTCGTTCTGTTTCCGTGGTCATCCATCTTTCGGCACCAGGTGCAGAATCAAAAACTGGATCATCATATGCACCCTCATGATTCCCACCCATTAATATTAGATATGGACAGATTATTATTAATAAAGATATGATGAATAGCATTTTTTTATTGTTAGACGACAGTGCATTAGAAGCTACTGAGACGACTGCAAAGATACCTAATGTGGCTAATATAACTAATGGTATATGTAAGAAGGCAAACCAACGAGACGCCATAAAGAGGTCTATTCCAATTGCTGGCGCAGCAAATGTGAAAAATGAGATGACTACTACAAGCCCTCCCAGCGTAACAACCAAATGGTTGTTCTTTCCATGTGAATCTAATGATAGGTAATATAACACTCCAGCGATACTGAGTATGAATAGGATTGCAAGTCCCATTATATGCACTTCATTTAGTGCTGCTGCTCCAGTTGCTGTGAATTGAGGATCCGAAGGAAGTGAATGCTCTGTTCGTCCTGTTCCTGAGGTAAGAGAGCGAAAAGTGACGAATACTCGCTGATCAAAAAATGTGGCCCCACCTGGCTGAGTACGAGTAACAATCGAATCTAAGAAAAACACTAAAAGAGATATTGACATTACATAAACTGATCTGTTTAAGGGATATTCAGAATAAAAATTGTAAAATAGGACATAGCTGCTTATAATGATGAATGTTGCAAATAGACTGACTTGGTGAGTAGAGGCTGTAAATAAAAGGAGTGACGTCATCAACAATAGATATATCTTATTACTGCTCTTAATGTACCTTATGAGGGAATAGATAGAAAGGAGAGAAAAGAAGAGACCTAATGAAGTGGTTTGAGGACTTATCGACCATAATATTACAGAATCAGCTGAAAGGTATAGAATAGATGCAATCAGTGCGAATGTCGGTCTCCAGAATATATTTGTCATTATGTAAATAGAGGTAGAAAATACAACCACCATTGAAATTGTGAATATTAGAAAGAGTGTAGTATGTATTTCCGTCCCCAATATCTGATTGGAAACAGCTGTATAGATATGATAAAATGGTGCATAATAATATCGGCTCCCAATAATTGATGATAGAGACCCAGACTCAAGAATGGAAGTGACATGATCAACATGTCGAAATATGTCTACCCCCATATGAGTTTGGGAAGAAAAATAAATAGTCGCTCTATGAACTGCACCGGTTAAAATCACAAATCCTACTCTCTTACTTGACGATCTGATCATAACTACCAGTGATACAGTCAATAAATATAATAATAATGTCAAAATATGTACGGCGAGTACCCTCTCATTCCCATTATTATAATAAACTATATTTAGAGCGGATAAATTAATGAAATAGATACAAATAACAGCTTTAATTAAGGTGTTAGAGAACGTACGTTTGAACGAAAATTCAGAGACAGGCCCCTGAAAAGAGAGTAGTGTGAAGACTCCTACACCAAGTAATAATGTTATTGGTAATACGGTCACATAGATGTTGTTGTAGAAGGTAGAAAGAGTAATACCTAAAATAGCTAATATAAGAATAGATGTAGATAAGAAAACAGTATTTGTGGAAATATTTCTTAGAGCTTTCATATGATAATTAGACATTCCTTATTACGATATAGGGTATTGTGAGTTCCGTCTCTGGACTCAATTTATCTATTGACCAGAGGGGCTTATAGACGTTGAATATCCGGATGGCTTTTACCAACTTGCTCTCCGTTATATATTGCTTCACGATACTCTTGCCATTTTCTATGCCGCACTCTAACTCGAACAGGTACTTGTTCAATCTCTAGTAATTGGGCAATGCAAAGTCGGTGCATTCCTGCAGCCCAGAGGAACTCACCCTTTCTAGAGATATCAATAGAAATCTCGCTAAATTCTGGAGGTAAGATTGTCCCCAAACTATCCTTTTTCGGGAACTGAACGAGATCTTCCGAGTCACTAATGAGTTCGCGTTGGGATTGGTAGCCCTTTTCTTTTATTTTGTTATATAATTCATCTAGTAGCACACAACGCCTCTTAATATCTTCTTTTGAATTATATCTGCCCCATTCGAGTCCCTTTGAATCTATTTTATCAATTAAGAAGGAATAATACTCCGTCTCTTCCCAGGAGGAGCCTCTTTTAAACCGCTCTACGAACGATTCGTATACGACATCATCTTCAACTTTTCTTGTATTAAGATCCCAATCACCACTTCTCACATCTGACAAAGCAGGGAAGAGGATAGATGGCTTGTTTTCTGATATTTTAGTTATTCTTGACGGGTCGATCTGGAGTAATTGACACGGAGAGCCATCCGATTTATATCCTCTATAATTAATATGGTTTGTATATTTTTCTGACAACATTCTCACAAACTGGTGGACCATCCTATTCATTTTTGAACCGACTTATAGACTTCTACGATCTGTTCACCCATTTTTTTCAGGCTCAGATCCTGAATATGGTCTCTCCCATTTGAACGCATATCTTTATCCAATGTGTTCTCAAGACAGTCAGCGAGCTCGGACTCCTTATCACAGACTTTTGATGGATAAACCCCAGATAATCGTTCTTCTACGTCACCGACATTAATTGAAACCACGGGTAGATTACAGGCCATCGCCTCCTTAACCGTATTTGGAGACCCCTCATGTTTTGAAGTTAACAACAAGCAATCAGAAGCATTCATATAGATCGGTATTTTTGAATGTGGTTCTCCAGAAATTGTATGGAGTTCAACCACCTTCTCCGTTCTCTCATTCACTTCATCGACAATTTCTTTTGCAAGGGGGTATCTCTTCACACTTCGACTCTTACTATAAGGGAAGAGGACATGCTTCTTTTTAGAGTTCCAGCCTAACTCTCGTTGTGCCTCGTCTTTCGATATTGGTTTAAATTTTTCTAAGTCAATCCCATGAGGTATCACATATACATCCTGATCTAGTTGTTCATTCATCTCTTGACTCATAACAATTGTAGCATCAGCTTTGCTCGCGCAATATTCACAGACACGGTCATAGTGCCCGGCGAAATAGTTGCCCATCAAGTCAGATCCCCACAGGGTAACGACTATTGGTCGAATTGGTTGCGCTAACGCGAAAGGAGCGACGAGACCTGAAGTAGCATGTAGCAAATCGTACTCACCAGTCTTCATAGAGTGTTTGAGTACATTTGGATAGTAGGAAGTAGTTGTCGCTCCATAATATAACACCTGCTTGAGTCCACTTGGTAAGTTCGCAATGATACTTGAATCTGGACTTATACCTGTTTCGTGTGAAGATAATATATCCTGTTCAATATTGTTTCTATTTAGTGCTCGGAGCTGTTCTTGATAGTGTGCGGAATTGCTTGTAGTTACTAAGTTTAGAACTTTCATGAGAGAGCCTCATAAATCGATAAAATACGATCTCCCATCGTATCTAGGCTCACTTCCTCAACAAACTTTCTCCCATTTGACCGTTCACCGGATACTACTACTTGTTGTACTCGTTCTTTCATTTCTTCATCGCCTTTGCAAGCGAAGGAATTGCGAACTGGACCGACTCTTTCTTGAACATCACCGACATTAGTTGATACTACAGGTAGGTTGCAAGCCATTGCCTCCTTAACCGTATTGGGTGATCCCTCTCGAAGTGACGGAAGAAGAAGAACATCAGCAGCACTGTAGTATAGATTCATCTCTTCATGAGGGACTCCAGAAATAGTTTTCATGTCTACCTTTTCCTCAATCTCGTAATTAACTTTCTCTACTATTTTTTTAGCTGCCGGGTATCTCTTTTTCGACTGTGAAGGACTATATGGAAAAAGAATATGCTTCTTTTCGGATGACCATCCCACCTGATGAAGAGCTTCTTCTTGCTCTATTGGCGTGAACTTTTCCATATCAACACCACTTGGGATTATTTGTGCATCACACGGGAGCTCTTCACGCATTTCCTTACTTCGGACGATCGTGGCATCACTTCGCTTTGCACATTGTTTCGTGATTTCACTCTGATATCCATTAAGCCGGTCACTGAGCAGGTCATCCCCCCAGAGTGTGGTGACAAGTGGACGCTGTGGTTGCATCATTGCTAGTGGTGCTACCATACCCGAATTGACATGGACGATGTCATACTCTTCAAAAATAGATTGTTTGAGAATTTTTGGGTAAAACACACCAGCGCGGATCCCATAGTACGCAGCGTTGTGTCCATAAAGTGTGTTCATTATTTTGGCTCCTATACCGTCCTTCTCAGTATGATAGTCCGTACTCCGGGTTCCTGAGTACAAGACGTCACTTTCGACTCCTTTTTCCTCTAGAATACGGACCTGTTCTTGGAAGAATTCCATATTCGTGCTAGCAATCTGCAATACCTTCATTTATGTCTCACATTCATATTTTAACCCCAACTGATTGTGTTTGTTCTCATTCTACTTTTAGTGATCATTCAAATAAACCTTTATACAACATCATAGAGACTGATCTGTAGGTGCTCACGTTGAAGTGGCTGATTGTTTGGTTGTCCGAGTTCGTCCCAGACGATGACCTGTTGATCAATCGCTGCCCATCGTTCTCCGAGTTGCCTGTCGGTCAGTATTAACACTAACTCGAATCCACGCTCAAGCGCACGGGTTTCGACGTGCTCAAGAAGCTTATTAGCAATGGCCTCATCGTCGGTTCTGGTCTGGAGTTCGAGTACACGTCCTTCGACGACTCCATTGTTTTCGTATGCTCCTAGAACAGCGTAGCCGACAATCGCTCCATCACGGCGAGCAAAAAGCACATCCGACTTCGGATATTGAGTAATATGACTTATGTCTTCACGTGTCCGACAGAACGAGGGGCGATTATGGTAGAGCGCAACCAACTCGTCAATTTCAGCATCAGATACCGACTGCTGGACGGAAACATCGATTTCGCCAGTAGAGTGATACGCCGATGTCGTCGAGTTAGCTGAGTGACCAACTGAGATATGGCCGTTTACGGCAAGCTGTGCTGACGCCATGACGAGATCAGCGATAGTATTTCCATCTGTACTCACAGCTTCAACATAACTGGTAACCGCCGTATCTGATAGTACTGGTCCAACTGACCAACCTGTCGGCTTCGTACTATCAGTGACAAGGTCTTCGAATGTGAGCTGACCATCAGTTGTACCAACATGCAACCGATGTCCGATCAACTCTGCAAGTGAGTCGATCAGTGGGATTTGATCAGTAATGAGCGAAGCATACGTCTCGAGAACGGCCTTCGGAGAGAGAATCCGTAGCTGCAACGGAAGCGTCCGGTACGACCAACCCCGCTTACGGTTCGCGTCGAACGTGAGATTCCCCTTCCGATTAAACGCGGCGACGTATTTCGCGTCGCTTTGCTCGCTGTACGCTTTCGTGCGCTCGTAGAGTTCCGAGTACAGTCCTTGCCCCTGATACTTCGGCGCGACAGCTGTATCACCGTAGATGTGGATCGGAATCGTCTCTCCGCCGACGACGATCTCCTTCCGAAATATTCGGCGGAACGCAGCCAGCTCGCCGTCGATAGTAATTGAGTATACGTGCTTGTCAGAATCGTATCCAGGATACTCGTCGTACTTCCACTGGAAGAGCTCCTCGTCACCCCAGTCCTCGAACGACTCATCCAGAAGGGAAAGTATCCGCGATTTATCGACCTCTCCGGTTCGAAACTCTCCGCGCATTATTAATCGTCAGTCGGGTCAGCAGGAGATATTTCTGATGAATCCTGCTCGGTTTTCTGTACGGACGGAACCTTGTCCGTTTCATACTCTACCTTAGTTGTCGTGTTCGACTCGACGATATCTGTCATCGTCCCGAACTCATACCCCCGCCCCCGAATCTGCTCGATTGCCTCCGCGAACAACTCGAGCGATTCATCCATGTTACGCGTCATAATCGCCCGCTTGGGCTGGGCGAGGCGGTCGTGAGACTCGGTCCGGTAAAAGTCCTGGAGATGCGTGTTGAAGACGAGCGGATCGGGCAGCGGCGCGTACTTCAGGTAGGCGAGATACGATCGCCCGAACAGTTTCAAGTAGCTTTGACAGACCGGAATCCGCGTACCGGGCGTCGCCGCGATCGGCACCTCGACCAGCTCGTCGGTCCCTTCAACGACGTACGGTGTCAGCGGCTTGTCGAGGTTGCTGTAGACGCCCGGCCGAAAGGACGGGAAGATACTCGAGTCGAACGCGAACCCCTCCTCTTCGAGGACGGCGAACTCCTCGGGATCGATGTTCCCCTGTGGGGCGCGGTACCCCTGTGGCTCGTACCCGAAGTGGGCCTCGAACGCGTCCTTCCCCTTTCGGATCTCGGTCCGGAAATCGTATGACTTCGACGTGTCGTGCTGGTAGGAGTGCAGATGGAACTCACACTCCAGTTCCCGATCCAGCTTGTCGATGACGTCGGGATAGCGCTCGATCGTTCTCCCGACGACGAAGAACGTGACCGGCACGCCAACACGTTTGATCAGTTCGATATAGTCGTCGATGTACTCGAACGTGAGGTGATCGTACTCCGGATCGTCGAAGTACCAGTCGTTCTCGAGGTCAAGCGTCAGACACGCGACCTGCTCGCCGTTCATACTTTGCCTCCTGTCCAGCACTCTAGTTTGCTGAACAACCATCGAGACACACCATCCAGACCGATGACCATTGGATGTCACGGTTGTTCTATATTCTAACATATATACCTATCTCTTTTAAAAAATCTACATTATCGTACCTGTGGTGGATCCGATACTACCTAGAACGGAGAGGAGGGCGTTCGATCACCATCGATCGCGCTTGTGGCTTTCCGAGCACACTCTATGCGGTCAGAAGCACATGGCTGGGTAGTATCAGATCTTTTATCGAGGCTCAAGCGTCGATGAGCACGGGTGAGGACGTGATCGAACTCATCGCGATCCACCAACTAACACAGCTGACGGATCACTACGGCTTCGAGCACCCACCGCTGCCGATACAGTGTGAGAGTTTTCGGCTCACTGTGAATCTGAGCCGGGGAAGACCTGACTCCCGGAGTAATAGTCCGGCCGCTACCTGCAGGCGCCCCACGGCCCTCTCTGTCGGTGTGGGTCGTCACCGTCGTGCCATCGGTGGGAGACATAGCTATCCGTGGTCGGCGATGGGACGCCATCACGCTGGCGTCGGTTTGCGGAGGCACCGCTCTGTTGTCCGTTGCTTTCGAGCGCCACGAGGACGGCCCTGGCGACGACGGCAATGAGACTCCGATGTGTACGGACGCACTCTCCGCACACGGACGTCGTAGTAACGGATGGGACCGGCTGCATCGGCGGCCACCTCGCGGAGGCGTTCGCCCAGGCGGGCCACGACGTGACGGGACTCGACGATCTGGCTCCCTCCGACGACATGAGGATCACGGAACGGACGATCGAGATCTGCGAGGACGCCGCCGCCACCGACGGCACGGACGCGTTCGTCGACGGCGACGTCCGGGACGCCGACCTGGTCGCCGAGCTCGTCGGCGACGCCGAGGTGAGCTCCCACCAGCCGCCCAGACCGGGGTCCGCACCAGCGTCGACGACCCACGGAACCCCAACGATATCACCGTCGCCGGCACGCTGAACGTCCCCGACGCGGTCCGCGACTCCGAGACCGACCGCGTGGTCCTCGCCAGCTCGTCCTCGGTGGCCGGCAAACCCGAGTACCTTCCCTCCGCCGAGGCCCACCCGACGACGCCCTAGTCTCTACGGCGTCTCCAAACTCGCCGGCGAGCAGGACGCTCGCGTCTACCACGAGGTGTACGGACTCCCCACGGTGTCGCTGCGCTACTTCACCGTCTACGGCCCGCGGATGCGCCCGAACATGGCGATCAGCAACGTCGTCTCGCGGTGTCTCAACGGCGAGCCGCCAGTGATCTACGGCGACGGCGCCCAGACGCGTGACTTCACCTACATCGACG
>JGI2924J29684_1077070_pt1 | contig 13363 bp, 11 predicted proteins | sample BenlonsequencITS_FD_29684 | JGI IMG/M metagenome (IMG submission 29684)
CTTCTCTTGGACACTTCATGCTCCGTGTTTCATGGTACAACAAACTTAATCTGTTGTCCAAAATCACGGGTCCATTATAGAGGTCGGTAGGGAACAGGCTCTTGATGCCTTTAAGGAGTTCCTGCCGGATGAACCGCGCTGGCCGAAAGAATCATAGACCGATAGCCCCTGCAGTTTTCAGATTTACTCAAAGCAGGTAATGCTAAATCCTTTTCCGAAGTAGAGTATGCTCAAGAATTCCTGAACGATGAAATTCATACGAGTAAAGAATCGGTTGCTGCTCAATATTATAACTAATCTCTTGTAACTTTAAAGCTGGTTCAGTATTTTCAATATTAAAAATTGAAATCATTTTTTTGGAAAGAAGAATCGGTTTGATGTTCGCTATCTCATGATGGATCCGCATATTACAATAATGTTCCATGAACTCGAAAATCGGCCTTTTAAAATCATTCTCCGAACTTATCTTTTTACAAAGAAACACCTTAGGGAAATAGTTTTCGCAGTATATTACCGGAATACCATCCGCTGTTATCACTCTTTTTAAACATATGAGAAGGTCACCCGGTTCAATATTGAATCGCTCTGCCAATTCGGGAGTAGCGGCCAATTCACAATACTCCAGAAATCTCGTTTCAGGAGTATTATTAGATTCCCGGACCAAATTATAAAACTCATCCACATGATCTACATCAAGACGTTCTTTTATATAAAGAACGTTGTAATTTATAAGGGTGCCTATTCCCCTACGCCGAATAATGTATCCTTCAGTTTCCAGCAACCGGTAAACATCACGAATTACAGTTCTACTAACACTGAGTTTATCTGCAATTTCTGCCTCGGACGGAAGACGCCCTGTCTTATCAAACTCTCCATCTTTCATCATTTTGAAGAGTATTTTTTTCACCTTTACTGATAGCAATTCATCGCTAACTTTTGGGTATTTAATCATAACACCTTCTTATCCTTTCCCTGTCAAATCTTACTATATTTAGACGACTTATGCGATATATTCGACTCCAGAAATAGTGTTTTAGTACGATTTCTGTTTCAACGCCGGACATTTCTTTCGGCATAGCCATCTTAATTCAACCATAACCAAAGGTAGTGGTATTTCAAGTTATACAAACCAAAACATCTCAGTATGAGCCTGACTATAAGCGGACAGAAGGCAGACTTGTGCCTGCCTTCTGTCCGCTTATACTGCTGTAATTAGATATTTTGACGATTCGCCTCTCTTACTACTGATAGGAAATAAATCAAATATCCTCCGGATCATAGGACGCGCCCCATGTTTTGGGAGGTCTGGTCCGTCCGACCAAACCAGCCAGAGCAGCAATAGTAATAAGATACGGAAGCATCTGTAAAAATTGGTATGGTATAGCCGAACCTATGGTCTGCATCCTCAGCTGTGCCGCATCGGCAGCCCCGAAGACGAGACATGCCAGAGCTGTTTTCAGAGGGTCCCATCCCCCCACGACAACAGCAGCAAGAACAACAAATCCACGCCCGGCCGTCATACCTCCTGAAGCAAAATACCCTACATCACCAAGAGTTAAGGCACATCCTCCGAGAGCAGCAAAAATACCACTTAGTATAACTGCCTGGTATTTATACTTGTTTACATTTAATCCTGCAGTGGCAGCCGCATGGGGATTATCACCTACGGCACGTATATTCAAGCCCCAGTTAGTCCGATAGAGAATCCGAGACGAAATGAAAGGCAGAATAAAGGCAATCCATGTAATAAGCGATTGCCTGAATAACAAAGGACCAAGTACAGGAATATCGAAAAAACTTTCAGGAAATAAGGTCGGAAAAGTTGCAACCCTTACAGATCTGGTTTCCGAAAGCATGGCAAATAAAAGATTAGTTCCGCCTAAGGCCGCCAGATTGAACATAAGCCCAGTAACAACATGATTGGCTCTTCTATCCACAGTAAAAAAAGCAAATGCCATACCGAACAAGGTGCCGAGAAGAATTGTCCCAAGTACTGCTATAAGAACACTTCCGGTAAAAAAACTCACTGCAATTCCTGTGAGAGCTCCAAAGAGCATAATTCCCTCAATTCCCATATTTATAATTCCTGAACGTTCGGCGTATACTTCACCAATTGATACCAATATCAATGGGCCTCCCCATCGCAAAGTTGCCTGCAGCCAGCTGATAATCACTTCACTGTTCACCTTTTTGTACCTCTTCATCTTCAATTTCTTTATCTTCCCGCTTCAGGCGTTTTCTTTTATGATATCCCAATGCAATCACGAAGAGTACACACAGAGCTTCAATGACAATAGTCATCGGTTTTCCTACTCCGGTCACAATAGACATTGTAGCACCGCCTGCTTTTAAGGCTGAAAAGAAAAATGCACTGCCAATGACTCCCAGAGGATTTCCGGCAGACAGGAGGGCGACAGCTACCGCTTCATACCCCACTCCCGACACAAAGTCCATATACAAACGTGTTTTAAGTCCTAAAACTTCAAATGCACCGGCAACGCCACCCATAACTGCCCCTATCAACATAACAAGCATAATCTGACGCTTCTCATTTAGACCGGCATAGCGGGATGCTTCGGGGTTTACGCCCAGCATACGTGTTCTAAAACCAAATGGTGTGTAACGGATTACTAAAAAGCAAATAATACATGCAATAATTCCAAAGATGAAACCTGGATGCAAACTGGTCCCTTTCATTAAAAAGGGTATTTTTGCTGAAGGTTTAATCATTAAGGACATGGGGAAAAAGGAGTCCGGTTCCGCCATGAAAACGGGAGGGTGCACCAGCCAGCTGGTAAATGCAATGGCCACGTAATTCATCATTATTGTTGTAACGACTTCGTTTAATCCCTTATAGGCACGCAGGAATGCGGGAAGTAATCCCCAAACAGCTGCAAATACCATGGCTGCGATGACGGAAAGCAGAATATGAATAAAGGGATGAACAGATAATGGTGCGATCCCGACTACTGCAGCACCGATTGCACCAGCATACATATATCCTTCTGCACCAATATTCCATATACCCGCCTTGATACCGATTGCTACACCCACGCCGGCAAGAAGCAGGGGGGAAGCACGTACCAGCACGTTCGCAAATGCCTGAGGACTCCCAAAAGCCCCCTGCACCATCGCCCAATATGCCACAAAAGGATTAACTCCCGAAATAGCAATTAATAGTGCTCCAGCCAGCAAACCTAAAAAGATGCCGAGGAGAGGGCGTGCGCTTGATAAGACAACTTCTCCAATACCCGGTAAATTCAATATTCCAGGTCGTTTAATTTTAGTCATTTGTCTAACTCCAAAGTTTCTCCTAACATCATCCTGCCGATCGTTGAAACATCCGTTCCTTCACCAGCTACATCTCCCATCAACTCACCTCGAAACATCACTATAATACGATCGCTAAGCGACATAACCTCCTGAAGTTCCGTAGAAATGAATAATACTGCAGCACCGCGATTACGTTCATTAAGCAGCACATTATGAACATTTTCCACCGCACCAAGGTCTAAACCTCTGGTTGCCTGAGATGCAATTACCAAAACCGGTTCGTTGTTAATTTCCCTTGCGAAAATGACTTTCTGCTGATTCCCTCCCGAGAGATTCCCTACGAGGTCGTCGCCGGATCGTGTCCGTATGTCATATTTCTGAATCATATTCTGTGCATGTTCTTTAATTGAATTTAAGCGAAGAATACCATTTTTCAAGTATGGAGGGTTATCTACTTCCTTAAAGATAAGATTTTCCGCCACTGTCATATCAAGACAAAGACCGGTTTTCTGTCTGTCTTCAGGTATATATCCGACAAATGAAGTATCAGCTATGATCCGATCAATGAGGCGGTCCTGGATTTGAACCGAACCACTCGTATACTTACGCATTCCTACAATACATTCAGCCAATTCCCGCTGACCATTACCGTCAACTCCGGCAACGCCGACAATTTCACCAGCACGGACTGTCAGGTTAAAGTTTTTTAAGGCAGGTAGACCACGGTCATCATCAGCATTTACATTCTCCATTACGAGAACAGGACTATCCTTCGTCACGACAGGTCTGGGTTTCCTTGTAATTGTCACGGGACGACCAACCATCATACGAGTCAGTTCTTCCTGACTTGCATCCTTTGTCTCAACCGTACCAACTACACGACCATCCCGAATGACTGTGATACGATCAGTGACCTCCAGAACTTCATCCAATTTATGGCTGATGAAGATTACCGAGCGGCCCTCTGCTGTTATTTTACGTATCGCCTTGAAAAGCTGCTTTCCTTCAGAAGGAGTTAAAACAGAACTCGGTTCGTCGAGTACCAGCAAATTGATATCTCTATATAATGCTTTCAGGATTTCTAGCCACTGCTGCTTACCCACCGGCATTTTCCACACTTCCACAGAGGGATCTACATGAAGTTCATAATCCTCACATAGAGTCTCCAGACGCTTACGGGCAGACTCTATATCCAGGGTTATCCTTTTGGAAGGCATGCCGAGTATCACATTTTCTAATGCGGACAGAGCTTCCACCAACATGAAATGTTGATGAACCATTCCGACTCCCAAGTCAATTGCTTTAGAAGGAGAATCAATGGTTACTTGTTTTCCATCAAGAAATATCTGACCTTCATCCGGCTGGTGAAGTCCATATAGAATATTCATTAAGGTTGTTTTGCCTGCGCCATTCTCTCCAAGAATTCCAAGAACCTCACCCCTACGACAATCGAGATTTATTCTATCATTGGCTATCACTCCAGGAAAAAATTTAGAAATTCCTTCCATGCGCAATGCAAACGCACCGTCTTGTGCCATAAATACATCCTTATTCTCTTATCAAGTGCTGAATATCTTTCAATCGATTGGTTATGAGCGGCTGATTATTTTACCACCCATAACCTAATTGTTTTAAAAATTATGGTAAGATATCAATATTTCCAGCTTTTAAACCGGCTATTGCATCTTCTACGGCCGTCTTACCTTCATCCGAAAGTAAATCGTTTAATACGGGTGTAATACCATTTTCCTTAATACCAAGGATATGGGTACCTCCGTCCGTTATCTCTCCGGTAGCTTCCTGATATCCAAGCTCATTCCAGTTATATACAACACTGCCGACAACAACCTCGGGAGCAACTTTAGCCATATCCAATACGCTACCGACAACCAAAACATCGTCGGAATCCTGTGCTGCACTCAATACGCCAACATACGCGGCATCAAGAACAGGCAAGAGGACATCTACACCATCAGCTATCAGAGCCAATGAGGCTTCACGGGCCTTATTGACATCAGACCATGATCCTGTTGCAACAGACTTTACTTCAACATCCTTACCGCTTGCGGCAACACCTTTCTGAAAACTTTCCCACATCTGTCTATGCGGAGTATACCACTCGCCAAGTATCATTGCTACTTTATTGTTCTTGGTCATTTGACCGGCCATTATACCTGCAATATATCCGGCATGGCTGTAACTGACAGTTACAGCTGTCAGATTGGGAACTCCTCCCGTATCTGTTGCAACACTGAAAACGAACTCCTGATCAGGATATTCTTTGGCAACTGTCTGGAGGGCTTCACCAAACTGACCACCCTGACCGATAATGATGTCATACCCCTGCTGTGCGAATTGTCGGATAACTTCAATCTGCTCATCCTGTTTTACTTCTTCCACAAATGCAGTTTCAATATCCAAATCTTCTGCGGCTCTCATCATACCTTCATAGGTAAACTGATTGAAAGCTTCATCTGTTTTCAATCCGGGCAAGACCATTGCGACCTTGAGCTTTGATTCCGCTGATTTAGTACCGGCGTCCTTATCATCTGAAGAGCCTTGACACCCTCCAAAGACGAGGACCGATAAAAGCACCAAAACGACTGCCAGTTTAAGATTCTTCATTCCTCATTTCCCCCTTTTCATTAAAATATAAAAACCTATAGCTTTTAATTTTCAAAAATACTTTCTCTTCATCATAAGGGCATACGACCTCCTTTTGGGTTACATCTGTCATGTCTATTTTTGTTTTCTCCTTAGTAGAACTCATCAGATCCTGTTCTCCAGTTGTGTGAGATATACTAATAAGTATACTTTCCATTCAGCTCCATTATATGATTAAAGATCTTCGTTGCCTTCCAGAGGTCCTGAATTCTTAGGTATTCATCAGGCTTGTGCGCAAGAGCCACATCCCCAGGACCAAATATAACTGTAGGTAATTTCTTCACTCCACAGCTCATCAGAGCATTGCTCCCATAATAAATCGGCTCGTATTCCACAGGTATTCCGCTTTTCTCAACAGCAGCTTCCATCTGTTTATATAAACCACTGTTTTTGTCTTCTCTCCATGCGGGAAGGAAGTCTTTACCGATCAGATGAGTACCTGTAAAATTAGGGATATCAATCGTTTCAAACTGAAAGTGAATCCGTTCTTCCCATTCTGAGCCCTTTTGAGAACTGACAAATTTATTTAATAGAGCCTGTTCGCTCTCTCCGGGTAGAATTCGACACTCCCAGAGTCCCCAGCAATAATAAGGCACACTGCCATATCCAGGAGTAGGCTCAGAACGTAACTCGACAAGTTCCCTGACTTCATCACCCAGAAAAGGATCAGAGTTTACAGGAATTTCTCTAATACGCCTGATTGCATCGTTTGCAATATATATGGCATTCTTTCCCAATTCAGGACTGCTGCTGTGTGCAACTTCTCCGGTTACGGTCATGCTTATTGAGCATCTACCCTTTTCCGTAAATCCAAGCCGCAGTTTGGTCGGTTCTCCAACAACAACCGCATCAACTTTATATTCGTCCAGAATTTTCTCAAGTGCCCGGCCGGGTATCAATTCTTCAGCTACACTGGCAGAAACAATGATTGTTCCAAGGAGTTTTTCTTTATCAAGATAAGAAGCTGCAAAGATCATTGCGGTTACAGATCCCTTCATATCAGCGGATCCTCTGCTGATAAGTTTGTCTCCAACAACCTCGCCACCATACGGATCGTGATGCCATTCATCCGGTTCATGAATCGGGACAACATCCACATGCCCATCAAACAGGATTGTCGGCCCCGGTTTTGAACCGTTGATAATACCGATAACACTTCCATAAGGATCAACCCGAACCTGATTGTAACCCAATTCGTTCATTTTCTTTTCTATTAATAAGGCACTTTTTTCTTCATCGCCAGAATTTCCCGGTTCACATACCAGCTGCCTGGCAAATGCAAGGACCTCTTTTTGCTGACTACTATTGAGTTTCATATTTTATCTTTTAAACTCCTTTAAAGCCTATTAATAAATATATGAACTATCAAGTTTCCGAATCACTCTTTGACCATGCTTCGATGTACCGATCAATTCATAATCACGGAGAACGAATTCACCACGAGATAATACGGTTTTGGGTTTTCCAAATACATCCCGACCTTCAAAAGGACAAAAGTCGGTATTCATATGGAGATTTTCAGCAGACATTGTCCATTCGACATCAGGATCAAAAAGAACGACATCCGCATCTGATCCAGGAGCCAAACTACCCTTTTTAGGAGATAATCCGAATAATCGTGATGGATTTCCTGCTGTTAAAGATACAAGGCGAGGCCAGGAGATACGCCCCTTTCTTACACCTTCTGTATAAAGCATTGTCAATCTGGGTTCAACACCGGGCATTCCGCTTGGAACCTTATTAAATCTACCCTCAGCCAGTCTTGTCTGGTCCGCAACAGGTAATCCGGCATCATCCGTGGAAACAACTTCAATAGGACCGACACGTGCTGCAGTCCATAATGTATCTATGTCTCGTTCGGTTCTAAGCGGCGGGCTGCAAATAAAAAGGTACCCATTCTCTTTTTTCAGTTCATCTTCCGTAAGCACCAGATAATGAGTACAAGTTTCCGAATGAAGAGGCGCTCCCTGTGAACGGGCCTCGTGAATAATCCCGGCACTTTCTGAAGTGGATGTATGAACGATATAAACAGGCGCCCTCTCCACTTTCATGAGATCTATAATTCTCTGAATTGAAATATTCTCTGCTAATCGGGGCCGGGTCAACGCGTGATAAATCCACTCAGTATTTCCCTTTTCTATTTCGGATTTCAAACGGTATTCAATAATTGAGTCATTCTCACAATGAACCATAAGCATACCGCCGTTTTCTGCAGTTGCTTTCAGTATTTTCAACATTCCATCATCATCTACCATTCTGTTAGCATGACGATAGGTAGTAAAACATTTATAGGTTGGCACTCCTCTATTCACTAATTCAGGGATCTCAGAAAGTGTCTGTTCCGAAGCATCAAGCAGGATGCCATGAATACTCCAATCGATATATGCCTGTCCGAGTGCTTTCTTCTCCTGATCCTCTAAATTCTTCAGAACCGATCCGCCCTTCGACTGAGTAGAGAAGCTTATAACCGTTGTTACACCACCATATGCAGCAGCTTTTGTTCCGGTAAGAAAATCATGATCAGTCCGGGACCCCATAAACGGAGAATCAAAGTGAACATGCGGATCAATCAAACCCGGCAATACCAGCAATCCATCCGCATCTACTATTTCATCGAAAGATTCTGAATCGAATTGACCTTTATCACCATGGGCAACGATACGCTCGCCTTCAATACTTATATCATAGGGCGCTATCTCACTTTCACTGACAACCGTCCCACCTCGAATAAGAATTTTTTTTGCAGCCATTTTATACATACCCCCTGTTAGCTTTATACGTAGTAAAACCCTATAAAGCTTTCTTCTAAACGGGTTTAGATATAAAAATCCAGTCAGCTTTTCTCAAGCAATTGACTATCCACACCTTTGTCAGAAAATCTGCCATCTTCTACAATAAGATACATTTTCTGGATACCTTTGCATCACACAAGTCATGGAGCATCTTTATCAACCCATTTCTAAAAATAACCAAAATATTTAGAGTCCCGACCCTCCGCTCCAATTATCCTTTTCGCGGGCACCGGTTCGTAAAGACCATGACGTGCAGTCGTGAGTTTCGATTCGATGATTGCCTTGAGGCTATGGAATCCAGCAGAAACAGGATCAATAACCGGAACCTTCATCTCTTTTTCAACTTCCTTCGCGATGCCAGTCATACCTGCACAACCGAGGATAAGAGTTTCCGCGCCTTGAATAATAGCTTTTCTGCTCACCTGTCGAATTTTTTCAATAACGGAAACTTTATCTTTCTCAAGATCCAGAACTGGCATATTCAAAGGAAAAACACCGGCCATACGCTGGCCAAGTCCATACTGATGAACCATATTTATCATCATTGGAACAGCTTTCTGCAGAGAAACTATAATTGCAAATTTGTAACCCAACAACAGCGACATTGACAGAGAAGCCTCAGCAATACCTACCACTGGACAGGACAAAGATTCCTTTAGTCCATACAATCCCGGATCACCAAAACAGGCTAAAAGCACACCATCATATATTTGCATGTCCATCTTTTTTAGCGTGTAGGCAACCCCAGAGGCCGCAAGATTGTACTCATAAAAAGATTCCAATGATTCTGGACCAATTTCAGCACTGATTACGTCAAAGGAAACATCTCCTTTATCTAACTCCTCCATTGTATGGTTTATTGACGATGTCATATGCACACTGGTGTTTGGATTTACAATTAGACACCGCATCCTCCTCTTTTTCCTCCTTTGGTTGATGGTTTTATACTTTCAACGTCAGACATCCCCATAGAGTCTCTACTAAGTACTTCCATTAGGTTTTCGTATCTATCAAACATTGAAATCTAAGTCTTAATAGTAATAAGTAATACTTATTACTGTTGATAAATTTATTATCAGTGCGAAATTCTTATTTGTCAAGAAATTATTTTAGGTACATTTAGGTACTATTTATATGAATATCCAAAGTATAAAAACACTGAGTATTTTTTACTTGACAGATTTAAAAACCTCACCAATTATAGTAATAAGTAATACTTATTACTATTGATAATTATTTGTCTCATCGATGGAATAACTAATAGCAAGATAAAGCACTACTAAACAAGGAAGGATGAAATGAAACAGGAAATTTTAAGGAAAGCGGAAGAGTACCGCGACTACGTCGCTCAGACCCTTTCGGAAATGGTTAAAATCCCCTCATATAGTGGAAAGGAAGAGGCTATCTGTAAAAGGATAAAAGAGATTTGTGAAGATGCCGGATTTGATGAAGTCAGGACAGATAAACTAGGTTCTGTGATAGCCCGGATTGGAAACGGCCCAAAATCAATCGCTTTCGACGCCCATATTGATACAGTAGAAATCGGTGATCCGGATCAGTGGGAAAAAGAACCTTTCTCCGGATTGATTGCCGATGGACTGGTACACGGAAGAGGCTCCTCGGACCAGAAAGGAGGAGCTGCCTCCATGATAACCGCCGGAAGAATCCTCAAAGATATAAACTACAATGGCCAGTTTACTATCTATTTCACCTTTACAGTCATGGAAGAAGATTGTGACGGCATGTGTTGGAAATATCTGATTGAAGAAGAGAAGCTGAAACCAGACTTCTATGTATCAACCGAACCGACCTCTACCCGAATCTACAGGGGCCACAGGGGACGCATGGAGATGATGGTACGGCTTAAAGGAATCTCGGCTCATGGTTCAGCTCCCGAAAGAGGCGAATCAGCTGCATACAAGGCCGCCAGGGCAGCCCTTGCAATGGAAAAGCTCAACAAGGATCTCCAGCCGGATGAAGACAACTTCCTGGGAAAGGGAACGATAGTTGTTTCACAGATAGATGTAAAGGGACCCAGTCAGTGTGCTGTTCCCGATCAAGCCATGCTTTATCTGGACCGCCGGCTTACCTGGGGTGAGGACGCAGATCTGGCCATTGGTCAGGTAAAGGAGTACATAGGGAAGGCATTGGACTGCCCTCCTGAGGAAATTGACGTTACAATGCCTGAATACACAAAGAGAGGATACAGGGACTATGATTATAGCCAGGAACTCTACTTTCCTACATGGAAAATGGATGCTGATCATCCTCTTGTTGAAAGCGGAGTAGACGCTTACAAAACACTCTGGGGAAAGGATCCGGTAGTGGACAAGTGGACATTTTCCACCAACGCAGTTGCGACAACCGGCAGGCACAAGATACCGGCAATAGGGTTCGGCCCGGGTGATGAAAGTCAGGCCCACGCTCCAAACGAAATCAACAGAATCGAAGATCTTGTTATCTGTGCAGCTTTCTACGCGATGCTGCCATACAGCCTGGAAAAAAGGATATAATAAATGATTGATCTTACAACCAACGAAGAACAAATTCAAAAGAACGCCATACGCTGCAAGGAACAGGGGATTCTTTTTCCTACTTTCGCCGAGATGAGAGAGCCGGAAACTATTTCCGAAGATATCAAGAAAAAACTCAAAGATGTCGGACTATGGGATGTTAACTCCCTCAACCTTTACAGGGTGAACTGGCAGAATGAACCTAAGAAGTTCGGCGGAGGTTTCGGAGATGTGAACTATATGGAACTCCCCTCATCTCTGACAGGTACAAGAGCCAGAATTCTGGCTCTTGTCGGAAAATGGTTCCCTACAGGAGCCCACAAGGTAGGGGCAAGCTACAGTTGCCTTGCTCCCCGTCTTGTTACAGGCCAGTTCAATCCCATGAAGGAAAAAGCAGTCTGGCCCTCAACGGGAAATTACTGCCGGGGCGGGGCCTACATTTCCAGACTCCTAGCCTGCGATTCAATAGCAATTCTCCCCGAAGAGATGAGCCAGGAGAGGTTCGACTGGCTCAAGAATATTGCAGGAGAGACCATAGCGACTCCCGGCTGTGAATCAAACGTAAAAGAAATTTTCGACAAATGCCGAGAGCTGACTGAAAGCAGGGGTGACACAATCGAGATCTTCAATCAGTTTGATCAGTTTCCCAACCACCTTTGGCATTATGAGGTCACAGGTCACTCCATGGAAAAAGTCCTGAAAAAAGCTATGGGAGAAGACAGCCGCTTTGCAGGCACATGCCTCTCATCCGGTTCATCAGGAACTCTCGGATCCGGTGAATATCTTAAAACCCTCTACCCAAAGGCAAAACTATCGGTGGCTGAAGCCCTTCAGTGCCCTACTCTTTACAACAACGGATTCGGAGGACATAGAATCGAAGGAATAGGAGATAAGCACGTTCCATGGATTCACAACCTGAAGAATACTGATATGGTAATTGCCATTGATGATGAACAGACCATACGGCTCTTGAGACTTTTTAATGAACCCGTTGGAAGAGAGTATCTAAAAGAGAATGGGGTTCCGGCAGAGCTCCTCGATCAGCTTGACCTTCTTGGAATTTCAAGCATAGGAAACCTTATAGGTACTATCAAAATGGCTAAATATTACGAATTAACCGAAGAAGACGTACTGATGACCATCTTCACAGATTCGTTCGAGATGTACGAAAGCCGACTAAAGGAACTTGAAGAGGCCCGCGGTGCTTACACAAGAGAAGACGCGATTCGGGACTACGAACTGATTAATCAGGTTACCTTTGATCACACAATGGAACTTTCCTACCAGGAACAGAAACGGATTCACAACCTCAAGTACTACACATGGGTCGAACAGCAGGATAAAACCTATGATGAAATCAATGCTCAATGGTACGACCACGACTACTGGACAAACCTTTATAAAGTAACTCCAAAACTGGACGAATTAATAATAGATTTCAACAGGCGAATAAAAGCACTATAGGGAACTTGGTAAAATCAAACCCAAAGGGAGAAATATTGATATGGACAGAATTGGAATTAAAGAAAAAATAAAGTCGCTGTCAAGACTCAGAACAGAAGATATGTACCTGAATGATTTCTTTCACACCTGGAAAAAAAGTGACCAGGAGATAAAGGCTGTTTTTGAAGTTGCAGATATCCTGAGAGGAATGCGAAATAACAATATCTCCACCAGGCTTTTCGACAGCGGTCTTGGAATAAGCCTATTTAGAGACAATTCCACAAGAACAAGATTCAGCTACGCTTCGGCATGCAATATGCTTGGACTTGAAGTTCAGGATCTGGATGAAGGAAAAAGCCAGGTTGCCCATGGCGAGACTGTAAGGGAAACAGCCAATATGATAAGTTTCATGGCCGATGTCATCGGTATAAGAGATGATATGTACATCGGTAAGGGACACACCTATATGAAGGAAGTCGCAGCCAGCGTACAGGCTGGATACGATGCGGGAATTCTGGAACAACGCCCCACCCTTGTTAACCTCCAGTGCGATATAGATCACCCAACCCAGTCAATGGCCGACGCCCTTCACCTTATCAATCACTTCGGAGGAATAGAAAATCTTAAAGGCAAAAAGATAGCCATGACATGGGCTTATTCACCATCCTATGGGAAACC
>JGI2924J29684_1077069_pt1 | contig 13361 bp, 8 predicted proteins | sample BenlonsequencITS_FD_29684 | JGI IMG/M metagenome (IMG submission 29684)
CCCGGCGGTCCGGCTGGAGGGGATGGTACACGTTCCAATTCCGCACCTCGAAAATCGTCTCGCCGATGTTCGGGACCCGCTCCGGATAGCGATGCTTCAGGTCGCGCCCGACCATGCCCCTGATGATCCGGTCTTCCGTGATCTCGTCCCGGGCGGTGTCGAGCGTCTCGATCGTCGCGCCGTCCCGCAGGATCGTGATGGCGTCGGCCACCTGGACGATCTCGTTCAGCTTGTGGGAGATCAGAATCGACGTCAGCCCGCGCGCCTTGAACGTCTTAAGCAGCCGCAGCAGGTTCTCGCTGTCGTGCTCGTTGAGGGCGGCGGTCGGCTCGTCCAGAATGAGCAGCTTGACGTTCTTGCTGAGCGCCTTGGCGATTTCCACGAGCTGCTGCTTGCCCACGCCGAGATCCATGATGCGGGTGTTCGGCGACTCCGAGAGCCCGACCATGTCCATCAGCTGCCGCGCGCGTGCGATCGTCTCGCCCCAGTTGATGACGCCGCCCCGGGAGCGCTCGTTGCCGAGGAAAATGTTCTCCGCGATCGACAGATACGGACTGAGCGCCAGCTCCTGATGGATGATGACAATGCCGAGCCGCTCGCTGTCGCGGATGTCCCGGAACTGGCAACGCCGGCCTTCGAACAGCACGTCCCCTTCGTAGGTGCCGTACGGATAGATGCCGCTCAGCACCTTCATGAGCGTCGATTTCCCGGCGCCGTTCTCGCCCATGAGCGCGTGGATTTCGCCCTTCCGCACCTTCAGGTTGACATTGCTGAGCGCCTTGACGCCGGGAAACGTCTTCGTGATGCCCCGCATTTCCAGCAGGATGTCTGTCATCGTTCCGATTCTCTCCTTCGCGGAAACGATTTCGCGGGCGCGCACCGTAACGGCCGCCGCGAAATCGCTCCCTGCCGGAATTCCGAAAGTCAACCGGTTGCGGTTATTGCAATTGATCCTCCGTGTAATAGCCGCTGTCGATCAACACTTCCTTGTAGTTGGACTTGTCGACGGAGACGGGTTCGAGCAGGTACGACGGCACCACTTTCACCCCGTTGTCGTAGGTCGTCGTATCGTTCACTTCCGGCTCTTCGCCCTTGAGCACCGCTTCCGCCATCTCCGCCGCCTTCTTCGCCAGTTCGCGGGTGTCCTTGAAAATGGTCGACGTCTGCTCGCCGGCGATGATCGATTTGACCGACGCAAGCTCGGCATCCTGCCCCGTAATGACCGGCATCGGCTTGCCCTCGGAGCCGTACCCGACGCCTTTCAGCGACGAGATGATGCCGATGCTGATGCCGTCATACGGCGACAGCACCGCGTCCACGCGCTCGGTCGTGTAGTGGGCGCTGAGCAGATTGTCCATCCGCGCCTGCGCCGTCGCGCCGTCCCAGCGGAGGGTCGCCACCTGGTCAAAGTTCGTCTGGCCGCTCCGGACGACCAATTGGCCGTTGTCGATGTACGGCTGCAGCACGCTCATCGCGCCGTCGAAGAAGAAATAGGCGTTGTTGTCGTCGGGCGAGCCGGCGAACAGTTCGATGTTGAACGGTCCCTTGCCGTCCTTCAGCCCGAGCGCCTGCTCGATGTAGGATGCCTGCAGCACGCCGACCTTGAAGTTGTCGAAGGTGGCGTAGTAGCTGACATGTTCGGACTTGCGGATCAGCCGGTCGTAGGCGATGACTTTGACGCCTTCGCTGTTCGCCTTGTCGAGGACGTTCGTCAGCGACTCTCCGTCAATCGCGGCGATGACCAGCACGTCCACGCCTTTCGTGATCATGTTCTCGATCTGCGAAACCTGGTTCTCGACGATGTCTTCCGCGTATTGCAGATCGACCTTGTAGCCCCGTTTCTCGAATTCGGCTTTCATGTTGTTGCCGTCGTGCACCCATCGCTCCGACGACTTCGTCGGCATCGAGATGCCGACGAATCCGGCCTCCCCGCCGCCGCTGCCGCCGGAACCGCCGCCTCCGCAGCCGGCGGCCATGAGCGCCATGCCGAGCAGCAGAACGATGAGCACGCTGAACCTTCTCTTCATTGGACTACCCCTTCCCTTTGCCGATGTGGTGTGGTGTACGACCGTATCGTACAGCGGGGAAGGCGGCAGGTCTTTCCAATAATCCGACCCGTTTTTTCAAAAAAACAACAAAGAAAATGCTCGAAAAAAATAAAAAACTCCCGAAGGAGTCTTCACGTACGGAATGCGCCGCCTCAGCCGCCGTCCGCATCGTCGGCTTCCGTCTCGCCTTTCCGGTATTGGTTGGGGGAGACGCCGAACATTTTTTTGAACGCGGTGCTGAAGTAATGCTGGCTGACATAGCCGACGCTTTCGGCGATCTCGTGAATCGCCAGGTCGGTTCCGGTCAGCAGGCGGGTCGCCTTCTCCATGCGCATCATCGTCACGAGGCTGACGAACGACGCACCGAGTTCCTGTTTCAGGATGCGGCTGAGGTAAACGGGGGACACATGCAGCTCGGCGGCCGCCGCTTCCAGGGACAACTCCGGATCGGCATACCGCTGCCGGATCAGCGCCCGGGCGCGCCGGACGATCGGCGACAGGCGGGCTTCCCGGCTGACGGCGGAGCGTGCGCGCCTGAGCGCCGCGCCGACGTCGACGATATCCTGCCCCGCCGGTTCGAGATGGACCTGGACGGTCAATTTCAAATAGTGCTGCACCGCCTGCTCGATCTTACTGGCCAGCTCCGGCGGCACGTCGTCCCAGATCACGACCAGAATGAGGCCGGCGGCGTCCCGGAAGATCAGATGCCCGGTCTCCCCGAGCAGTTCCGAGGTCATGTTCTCGATGGCGAACAGCATCAGCTGGCGTTCGGACTCATTCCGCAGCGACTGGCCCGTGTCGAGCTCCGGCCAGCGGATTGCCATGACGGATTCGGGCGAATGGCCGGGAAGCTGCAGGAACTGAAGCTGCTCCGCGATTTCTTCGCGGCTGAGCGCGCCTTCCATCCATTCCAGACAGAACCGCTCGCGGAGCAGGGGCAGGTTCTTGCGGATTTGCAAGGCGGCCGCATCCAGGTAGGCGCTCAGTTTCGCCTCCCGCTCCAGCCGGTCCCGCACGCGCGTCATGATCTGCGTCAGTTCCCCCGGGTTGGTCGGCTTGAGCACATATTCCTGGACGCCGAGCCGGATGGCTTCCCGGGCGTATTCGAACTCGTCATGGCCGGTAATGATGACGACCAGGCACGACGGGAGCCGCTCCCGGATCAGGCGGATGAGCTCCAGGCCGTGCATGATCGGCATGTTCAGGTCGACGAGCATGACGTCGGCCCCCCGCTCTTCCGCCAGCATGAGCGCCTCTTCCCCGTCTTCCGCCTCCGCGCACACTTCCATCCCGAGCGCTTCCCAATCCACCGCGTCGCGGATGCCTTCCCGGATGATCGCCTCGTCGTCGGCGATCAGCACCTTCCAAGGCCGTTTCATGGCCGAACCTCCTCCCGGCTGTCGTCCGGCGCCGCGGGCAGCAGCGCGGGATGGACGACGGTCACCGTCGTGCCTTCCCCCCGCACGCTGTCGATCGTAAGGCCGTACCTGCCGCCGAACGTCAGCTTCAGCCGTTCATGCACATTGATTAATCCGAAACCCCGGTTCTTGTCCATCGATCCGCCCGCCGCCGCGGTCTCCGCTTCAGCCATCAGCTCCTCGGGATCAAGATCGCGGCCGACCCGGTCCAGCGCCTGCCGCACTTCGGCGAGCCGGCCTTCGTCCATCCCCGCGCCGTCGTCTTTGACCCGCAGGATGAGCTCGCCGTCCCGGACAAAAGCGTCCACTTCAATGGTGCCGGGTCCCCGCCGCTCCTTGATGCCGTGGTAGATGGCGTTTTCGACGATCGGCTGCAGGATCAGTTTCAGCACCGTATGCCGGTCGAGACCGGGTTCCATGCGGATCGCGTAATTCAGCTTGTCCCGGTAACGGACCTTCTGGATTTTCAGGTAGCTCTCCAGATGCTCGAATTCTTCCGCCAGCGGAATCCGGTCCTTGCCTCCGCTGAGTCCGATCCGGAACAGTCTGGCGAGCGATTCCGCCACTTCCGCCGCGGCCTCCGCTCCCTGGCTGCGCGCCATCCACTGGATCGTGTCCAGCGTGTTGTACAGGAAATGCGGCCGGATATGCGCCTGCAGGCTGCGCAGCTCCGCTTCCCGCTTCTGCCGTTCCTTGTGCTCCATGAGCGTGATGAGCCGGTTGATCCGGTACAGCATCCGGTTGAAACTGCGGCCCAGCATGCCGATCTCGTCATGCCGCTCGCTGATGAAGCGGGTGAGCAGATCGCCCGACTCCGCCTTGTGCATGAAGGAGATGAGCTGTCCGATGGGCCGGGAAATCGTGCGGGACAGATAATACGAGGCCGTAATCCCGAACAGGCAGACGAGAAACACGAAGCTGACGATGTAAAACTGGATTTCCCGCATCTCGTGGATCGATTCGCGCACCGGGAACACCCCGATGGTCGTCCAGCCGGTGAACGGCGATTTGACATAGATGAATTGGATCCTTCCGGCTTCCGTGTCCCGGAAGAGCGACCCGGACGTACCCGTGAACCAGTCCGGCGAGACGCCGACGGCCGGGAGGTTGGCCGGCACATAGACGGGGTCTCCTTCGTCGTCGATGACCATGAGGTAGCCGTTGCGGCCGAGGCGCACATTTTTGAGTTCTTCCGCGATCACGCGCAGTTTCAGGTCGATGAGGACGACGCCGAGCACGCGCTGGGAGTCGGGGTCGAGCACCGCACGGGCGACCGATATCACCTCGTCGTCCCGGTAATTGACGTGGCTGGTCACATGCCGGCCCTCGGGACGCCCGACAATCGTGAAAATGCCGTCCCGCTTCACCGCTTCTTCATACCACGTCTCCAGGGTCAGGCGGTGGCCTTCTTTGGCGTACAGCTCGTTGCTGATCGATTCGCCGTCGCTGTTTACGATGAGGATGCCGGCGACTTCCGTGTACAGCGTGCTGATCGTCTGCAGGAAATGCCGGATCTCGTAACGGTCGCTCACCTTCGCTTCCTGTCCTTCCGTGCCGTCCAGAAAACGGCGCACATCCGGATTGCCGGAGGCGATGTAGGTGATGTTCTGGAGACTTGCGGCATAATGCTCCAGGGAACGGTTCACTTTGCCGATCAACTGCAGCGTGTTTGCCGTAGTCTGCCGCTCCAGCACGCGGTCCACTGAATAGTGAATGAGCAGCCCGAGGCAGACCGCCGGCAGGATGCCGATGAGCAGAAAATGGGCGATCAGCTTGTAGCGGATCGGCCAGTCGTTGATTTCCAGCCATTTGCGCACGCTTCCCACCTGCCGCCCTGGCGTCCGTCATTTCACGTAATAATGGTCGACATTCTCCCGGGTCACGACGGAAATCCCCGTGTCCACATAGACGGGAAGCGGGGAGGCGTCCGCCGTCTGCCCGCTGTCCGGCGTAACCAGCCCGTGGTGGAGGTGGAACAGGTACAGCAGCGACCAGTACCCCATGTTCCACGTGCCCTGGGCCAGCGTCGCGTCGATCTCGCCCTGGCGCACCATATCCAGCGTCACCTTGTCGGTGTCGAAGGCGACGATCTTCACCTGATTCTGCCGCTGCCTCAGCCGGACCGCGTCCGCGACGCCGACCCCGCCGACCGCGTCGGTGTTGAAGATGCCCTTCACGTCCGGATACTGATCGAGAATGGCGATCGCCGCGTCCCGCGATACGATGCGGTCCCCTTTGCCGTCCTCGACGGCGACGATCGTCATCTCCGGATATTCGGACCGGATCGTGTCGCGGAAGCCGTTCGTCCGCTCCTGATGGTTGAGCTGGTTGGGAAGGGTTACGACGCCGACCTCTCCTTTGCCGCCGATCAGCCGGGCCATTGTCCGGGCGGCCGTCACGCCCGCGTTGTAATTGTCCGTGGCCAGCAGGGAATAGGCTTTGCTGTCCGGCGCCCCGGAATCGAACAGGACGACCGGTATGCCGGCATCGACCGCCTTGTCAATCGACGGTGTAAGCGCTTCCGGATTCATGACGGTAAGGGCGATGCCGGCCGGCTTCTGGGCGATCACCTGTTCCAGCACGGTCACCTGCTCCCGCACGTCATATTGCGTCGAGCCCCGGTACTCCACCGAGACACCCAGCACCTGCGCAGCGTCTTCGAATCCTTTGATGACGCTTTTCCAGTAGTCGATGCCGGACTGGAACGTCACCATCACATACTTCTCGTCCAGGCTGCCGACCAGGGCGGCGGAATCGCCGGCCCCGGCCGACTGGCTTTTCCCGTAGAAAAAGTTCAGGGCATACAGCACATAAGCGCCGATGATCACCAGATAGAGGAGCAGCATCTTCTTCATGCGCGGACCCCCGCCTAATTCATAGGTCAGCCTTCATCCTGCGGACCCGCCGCGTTCGCCGGGCCGTCCCCGCCCTGGCCGGTCCCGCCGTTGCCCGTTCCGGCGTTGTACGTTCCGCTGCCGGTCCCGCCGCCGGAATCGGCCGGCTCCTCCCGGCGCTCGGGAGGCGCCGCCGGCAGCGTGTCCGCGGTGCTTCCGCCGGTTCGGCCGGCCGTGTCGCCGGTATCGCCGGAGGCGCCGCCCTGCGATTCGCCGCCCGCAGCGGCTCCCGTGCCGCCTGTGCCCGCGGTGCCGCTTGCACCGCCGGCGCCGTTTGTGCCGCCGGCGTACGCGTCAGCCGGAACCGCTGCGCCTCCATCACCGGCAGCTCCCTGCGAGCCCGTGCCGGCCGCCGCACCGGTGTCGTTCGCGCCGGCGTTGCCGCCCGCGCCCGCGCCTGCGCTTGCGCCTTGCGACGCGCCGCCGTTCCCGCCCGACCGCTTGCCGCTCTGCGAGCCGCTCCGCCGGGCTGCATTCGTCTGCGTGCCATCCGGGTCGGCCGGCGTCTCATCCAATGTCGTGCTGCCGTCCGCATGGCCTTCGTCCGCATCGGACTGCTGCGTCACAAGGGTGTTCTTCTTCGGCGCGCCGGTCAAGCCGATGTAATGATCGTATGCGTCGAAAATTTTCCGCGCGATCGGCGCGGCCCCCCGGCCGCCGTATCCGCCTTCGGGCACGACGACGGCGACCGCCAGCTTCGGCTTGTCGGCCGGGGCGAACGCGATGAACACCGCGTTCTCGATGATGCCGACGCTCGTCTGCTGCTCGGAGGTCCCGGTCTTGCGCCGGAAGTCGTACGGGAACCCTTCGAATCCCCGCACGTTCGATTTCATGCCGCTGATGATGACATCCCAATACTCGTCCGGCAGATCGATCGTGTTCAGCACGACCGGCTGGAACGTCTCGACCGTCCGGCCGTCGGCGTCGACGATCCGCTCCACGAACTGCGGCTTCAGCCGCTTGCCGCGGTTCGCCAGCGTCGCCGCATATTGGGCGAGCTGCAGCGTCGTGTAGCGTCCCTGCTGGCCGAAAGAAGCGTAAATCAGCGCCGACTGCGGGCTGCCGTTCTCCGCCTCGTGGAAATAGTCGATAACGCCCTTGGACTCGCCCGGCAATCCGCTCTCGGTCAGCACGCCGAGACCGAACTGCTTCACCCAATTGTCCCAGATCTCGACGCCTTTGCGCCCGTCGCGCCGGTACAGCGCATTGCCGATCATTTCCGCCATGAACGTGTTCGACGACTTCTCGATCGCCTTCGATGGCGTCAGCCGCCCGAATGCCCGTTTCTCGGCGTTGCGGATCGAGACGCGGTACCCTTCGCGGCCGAACTGGAACACGCCGGTGTCGTTGTAGGTCGTCTTCGGCGTAATGAGCCCTTCCGCCAGCCCGATGAGCACGGTCAGCGGCTTCTGCGTCGAACCGAGCGGCACGAGCGAGGACGGGTGCTTGTTCGCTTCCTCCTGCGAACCCCAGTCCTGATAAGCCTGGGAGATCGCGCCGTTCTTGTGGAATGTCTTCGTTGCTTCGTAGTTGGACGGGCTGATCTGACCGCCTTTCCAGACGTTCGGGTCGTAGTCCGGCATGCTCGCCATCGCGATCACCTTGCCGGTGTCGACCTCGATCGCGACCGCGTAGCCGGCGCGGGCGTACTCCGCCCGGTCGCCGCTCGACTTCGGCGCGTTTCGCAGATACTCGATATGATCCAGGATGGCCTTCTCCGTCGCGAGCTGCACATCGCGATGAATCGTCAGATGCAGGTCGCTGCCCTTCTCCGGCTTCGTGATGACCGGTTCACCAATGATCTCGCCGTGGCTGTTCACCGGATACGTTTTGACCCCGTTCCGGCCCCTGAGCACATCCTGATACATCAGCTCGAGCCCGTCCATGCCGACGTCCTCGTCATTCAAATAGCGGAGCGTCGGATCGGTCGACTGTCTCTTCTGCTCGTAGAAATCTTTCGTCGCGGCGGATGTGACGGCCGAGTCGAAGTTTTTCAGGTAGCCGACGAGCTGCACCGCCACCGTGTCGTCGTCATAATGGCGGATCGTGTCTTCCACGATGCTGATGTTCGGAAATTTCGCGCTGTTTTCCGAGAAGTACGCGATTTCCTGCTTCGTCAGGTTGTATTTGATCAGGCGCGGCGTGTACATGTTGTTCTGCCGGAAGTTGATGTCCATCCGCTCGATGATCTGCTCGATCGTGATCGCTTCGTTCGGATCGCCGTATTGCGTGAACACTTCGTTCAGCTCTTCTGCGATCTTGCGCGCCTCGGCTTCCTTGATCGAACGGTCCATCGTGAAATACAGCGACTGCGTCGACACCGAGTACGCGATCGGCTGGCCGGTCGCATCATAGATGTTGCCGCGGATCGGCGGAATCTGCACGGTACGGCTGCCGCTGCTCGTCCGCTCGGCGCGCAGCTCCGGTCCGCGCACGAACTGCAGAATCGCAAGCTGCACGATGAGCACGCTGAACAGGACGAACGTGCTGAAGAAGAAAAGATTGAGCCGGAACGAGAAATGCCGCCGATTTGCGATCAGCCTTCGCTGTTCTTCTTCCGTCCGTTGTTCGTTCGCCACGACCGCATCCCCCTTTTCCGCATCGTCTGATCAAAAATATTCCGCCGCACGCATCCGTTATTTCCGCTTCCCGTCACGTCTCCCGCACATGGGTACGGTCGAAATCCGGCGGATTGAACCAGTCGCCGGACGTTGCCCAGGTGGCGTCGAGCGGTATCCATTGCTCGCCCGCCCGCACTTCATTCCAGGCATGCGGCCCGAAACCGCCGCGGCCGTCCGCGCCGAGCCCGGTGACGACCCGCGCTTCCAGGCCGGCGCTGCGCGCCATGACGGCGTAGAGGCGCGCGATGTCGATGCAGACGCCGCGCCGCGTGCGGAACGTGTCTTCCGGCGTCTGTTCCCGCCACTCGCCGCGCTCGGTATAGGCGTCCGCTTTGTCCCAGTCATAGGCGATGCGCGTCCCGACCCAGTCGTACAGGGCGCGCGCCTTCGCTTCGTCATCCTTCGCTCCCGCGGTAATGCGGAGCGCGGCTTCCCGGATGTCGTCCGGCACGTCACGGTCGATGATCTCGTACCGGCGCTGCAGAATCCGCCGGAATTCCGCTTCGACGGCCCGCGACAGCACCGGCCCCTGCTCCGCCATCACGCCGCCCGCCACCGGCTCGAGCAGACGATCCGACGCTTCCCGGTAGAGCGGGGACGATTCGATCCGGGCGGCGAGCGGCGCGTTCGGCAGCAGCGACACATAGACGAACAGCGCCGCCATCAGCACGAGCGCCCGTCCGCCGCCGTGCACGAAGCCGAGCGCGGCGCCTGCCGCGCGGCTCAGCGCGCCGCCGGGGGCGGCTGCAGGGGCGCGCATCCGCAATGCGCCGGCTTTTGAGCCTGCGCCGGCGACGAGCGTCAGCGCGGCCGCGGCGAGCAGCCGCAGCAGCAGGCGGATGACCAGATAGCCGATCAGGAACAACAGCCCGAAACGAAGCAGCGAGAAATCCCTGACACCCGTGATGAACGTGTGCCAAGCCAAAGACCAGTTGTCCATTTCACCGGCGGGCGGCCTGAGATCCGCGTCCATGAGACGCGATTCGACAACCGGGCCGAAAGCCGTCGCGAACCGGACGGCGAGCGCCAGCGACGCGATCGTGCAGACCGTCTCCCACAAGAACAACAAGAGGTGCTTCGCGGAACCCGGCGCACCTCGTTTCATGCCTTGCCAGAGCGATACGGCGATGATGATGGCAACGGCAACCGCGACAGGCTCCGCAAAATCGGATGCATGCACCCGCATCACGCCCTTTCGCCCCGCCGCGGATCAGCCCGCGGCTTTCGCCTGGTCGATGAGCGACGAGATCGTTTCGTCCACTTTCCATCGGCCGAGCGGCGCGCCGTGATATGTCACCGTCACCTCGTCTTCTCCAATCTTGCCTTTGATGACGAGGCTTGAGGTCTGCACCGTGAACGTGCCGTCTTCGCTTGCCGTGTAGACCGCGTCCGAAGCTTCTCCCGCCATGGCTTCGAGCGCTTCACGCTTCAGCGCCGCGGCGGCCTGCTCGGTGATCTGCTCTCCAAGCTCTTTCAGCTTGTCGACGCGCAAATCTTCAAGCGAATATCCGCTGTACAGCAGCACGCCGATCACGATGACGGCGACAAGCAGCCATTTCACGACGGTTTTGACGATCTTGATGACGATCAGCAGTGCGATGAGCGCGATGACCAGCACATACCAGCGATCGGTCAGAAATTGTTTCCATGTCTCCAGATCGGCCTGGAACAGTTCGCCCAGCATCGCGGTACCCCCTTTATTATGTAGCTGACGATGGAAAACGGATGATGGTTTATGGAAATTGATCGCGCGAAGATTCCGGATTGCAGTCCCTGTTGAACGGCACACGTCAGACGGTGTGTATTAACGGCATTCCGTGCCGTTAAACCTTGCCAGAGTATAGCAGCCAGCCCAATAACGGCACTACGTGCCGTTGCACGCGTTGGAGGACCGCAGTGTACGTCCAACGGCGTGAAATAACGGCATTCTGTGCCGTTAATGCTTGAACGGGTACGGCAATCGGTCCGTTAACGGCATTCCGTGCCGTTGCAGACGGTGCAGGATTAGTATCTGCCGTTCATTGACAGCCCGATCTCAATTATAACGCAGGCGCTGCCGGGCGTCCACGCCAGCGGATGGGGGGCCGGACAGGCAACAGCCCCGTGAGCACAGCCTCTCGGCCCGCTGCAACACGCATGACACAGCCTCAGGCATACCCCTTCCCCGCCTCCGGTAGCGTGCATCCCACGTTACGGTCCCCGGCGCTACCGGACAAACAGACATAACTCGTCCGGCCCGGGCGTATGATCAGAAGGAACCCCGCAACACGCAAGAAACGGAGCGTGACCGCATGAGAACCGCCTTCTGGCTTTATCTGTTCTCGTTCATCGCCATCTTCGACCTGCACGCGCAGTATCCGATTCTGACCCCGTTCGCCGTATCGCTCGGTGCCGCTCCGTCTTTCATCGGCCTGATGATGGGGCTCTATTCGATCACCCATCTGCCCGGCAACGTGATCGCGGGATGGAGCGTCGACCGGTTCGGCAGCCGCGTTTTCATCGTCCTGAGCCTGTTGGCGGCAGGCATTATTCTGCTGCTTCAGTCCCGGGTGGAAGACCCGTGGCACCTGCTGTTGCTGCGCTCGATCAGCGGCTTCGTCCTCGCCTTCCTGTCGCCGGCCTGCATGGCGCTGCTCGCCCGGATCAGCGCCGACCGCATCCTGCAGGGCAAACTGATGGCCGGGAACGGGCTCGTTCACACGCTCGCCTCCGTCGTTTCCCCGGCCGCCGGCGCGCTGCTCGTCGCCCGCCTCGGATTCGAGCTGTCCTTCTTCGCGCTGGGCTGGCTGCTGATCGGCACCGCGGTGTGCGCGCTCCTGTTCATCCGCGACATCCGCCCGACCGCAGCGGCGGGCGGAACGGCCGGCCCGCCCCATGCCGGCGCGCCGGGCGCACATGGCGCGGCCGCCCATCCGGCTGCGGCGCTCCCGGCGAAGGCGAAGGAGGCCGGCGCGCTGCTGCCCGGTACGCCGCAGCCCGTCGCCGCAGACGACGATCTGCCGCTGCCCTGGCTTGTCTATGTGCTGCCGATCGCGATGTCCTGCGCGCAAGGCATCCTGTCGTTCGAACTTCCGCTGCTCGCGATGCACGACCACAGCATCATGCAGACCGGCCTGCTGTTCTCCGTCCTCAGCCTCGGCTCCCTCGTGACGCTCAGCATGATGTTCCTGAACCGGTATTCCTCGTTCCGGCGGACGCTGGCGGGCGCGCTCATTCTGGCGCTTTCCTATTTCACCGCCGCCGTCGGCGACCTTGTCCCGCTAACCGCGCTGCTGTTCATCATCGGCATGGCAAAGGGCATCATCTATCCCGCGCTGACCACGCTGCTTATCGAACTGACGGGCAGCGCGAAATACGGCCGCACGTTCTCCGTGCTGTCCATCGCCTATTCCGTCGGCGCTTTTCTCGGTCCGCTCACGGCCGGGTATGTCCGCGACGCGATTTCCCCTTATTTCATCGCATTCCTGGTGCTGATGACCGGCGTGGCCCTGCTCCCGTTTGCCGGGCCTCGGCGCCTGCACACCGCTTCCGGACGCATCGGCTGATGCCGAATTCGACATTTCCCAGGAAATTGATACAATGGATGGCAGCAGAACGATGCAGGGGATGCTGCATGGAGATTGTCATCATCGTGGAAGGAAAAAACGATAAAGCCCGGCTGCGGCGGCTGCTTGCCGGCGAAGTCGACATCCTGTGCACCTTCGGAACGCCGGGGCCGCATCAGATCGACCAGCTGGTGCGGAAGGTCGGCGACCGGGAGCTGTATATTTTCACGGACAACGACGCTTCGGGAAGACGCATCCGCGGCATCTTGCGGGACGCTTTTCCCGACGCCGAACACATTTACACGCGCAAAGGGTATCCCGGCGTCGAGAGCACGCCGGACGAATACCTCATTCAGCAATTGGAAAAAGCCGGACTGGAAGACTACATCATCCGTCCGGAGGATGATGAGCTCGCCCGGCTGCTGCAGCATGATCCGTGAAGTTTCTAGCCGCATCATCTTCCTGATCTTGCTGCGGCATGTCCAACTTCTTCGACTATTGCCCGAATCCCTTCCTCGGCCGACTGTGCCTCGATCCAATGTTCGGGATCATGCTTCCGCAGCGCCTTGTGCAAACGCTGATTCCGGGCGGCGTAATGCTTGTACATGCTGCGGCAATGTCGCGCATCCATGCCATTCTTGATATACACGTCAAGCACCGCCTGGGACAACACGGACGTTTCGGCGAACCGGCTGTATTGGCGGAACGTGTCGACCAGCAATTCCGGGAGGACAGCCGCACCGAGCCGCAGACCGGGAAAGATGATCTTGGAGAAACTTTTCAGACAGACAACATGGGAAGTCCGGTCAAGCGCGTAGATCGGCTCGAACCTTTT
>JGI2924J29684_1077068_pt1 | contig 13353 bp, 10 predicted proteins | sample BenlonsequencITS_FD_29684 | JGI IMG/M metagenome (IMG submission 29684)
TTACAGGTATATTATCCTTTCTAACCTGGTTTAAAAAAGCATCCTGTAAATTTATCTGAGGCTTTGTCATATAATTCCCTCCGTTGGTATTTTATACTTTTCTTTTTATCGACACCGGGTAAGTTCAGCCATATGATATTTAATCTCTTCCGCAACATTATTTATTGTATCATACTTCTCCATATCTATCCATTTGATACTACTATATCGTCTAAACCAAGTCAACTGTCGCTTGGCAAATCTTCTGGTATTTCTTTTCAATAAATTAACGGCTTCGTCCAAAGAATACTCGTGATGTAGATAGCCCACAATTTCTTTATATCCCAATCCCTGCATAGATACCAAATTACGATGATAACCGGCATCCAATAAACCCTGCACTTCTGTCACCAACCCGCGATCAATCATCTTATCTACCCGTTTTTCGATGCGACTGTAAAGTTTTTTCCGCTGGTAGTAAAGTACTATGAATAATATATTATACTCCGGGTAAGCCAGTTTATTGTTGTTTCTAAACAGCGCGCCCGCATCTCCGGTTTGCCTGTGTATCTCCAGCGCCCGGATAGTTCTTTTTAAATCATTAACATGAATACGAGATGCTATAACCGGATCAACTTCTTCAAGCATTTCGTGCACAGCTTTTTTTCCTTTTTGTTCAGCCTTTTCCTGCAAAGATTTTCTAAATTCCTCATCTGCCCCTGTGCCACTGAAATCATAGTCGTAAATTACCGCGTCAATATAAAATCCGGTACCCCCCACCAATAACGGTACTCTGCCACAACGATAAATATTTTCTATGGCTTCCCTGGCCAACCTTTGAAAAACTGCCACAGTAAAGTCTGCATCAGGATAAACAATGTCAATTAAATGGTGGGGAACGCCTTTCATTTCCTGTGCCGTGGGTTTGGCCGTACCAATATCCATGAAGCGATATATTTGCATGGAATCAGCAGACACTACTTCTCCATTAAGTCCAAGGGCCACCTCCACGGCAACTGCGGTCTTGCCGGTGGCCGTAGGTCCAGCAACAACCAGAAGCGGTATCTTTCTATTATTTCCCATAACCATCTCCAATCATTCTTCTTTTATCATGACACCATATACTACTCTGGAATGCTTTCCTCCCTCGAAACGGTTAAAACCCAATCTAACTAATTCACTTCCCATTTTATTATCTTTCACTACCACCCGCCGCCTGGCCACTCGTATTGCTGAAGCAATCACCTCAGTCGTAAGAAAACGGTTGTCTGCCAATGGTCTGAGCGCATTAACAGCGCTTGATTTATGATGTGGCCGGCGAAACATGGGATCAAAATAAACCACGTCAAAGCAGTTGGCCGGCAGAGTATTTAGCGCTTCACGATGGTCGGCATGCTCTACAACAATACGTTTCATGGCCTCCTGCACAACCTTTTTTGTTTGTTTATAGCCACTATTCAAACCAATCCGCACTATAGACGCCACTATAGGAGATGATTCCCACCCCACCACAAGACCGTCTTTGCCCAGCACATAACTGGCTACTATAGCGTCAACCCCCAAACCCAGAGTGCAGTCCAACAACTTTTCACCGGGTTTTAAATTCATAGCATTAATCATCGTATCATTTTTACCAGATCTGATCTCTTTAATACGCAAAACAGCCATGCTGGGGTGAAAAAAAAGCTCTGTTGCACCGGTAATACAAATAACCTTTTGGGCTTTGACCACTATAATATGCTCAGCTTGCCATTCTTCAGACAGCTCTTTAATGGTTTTCTTGCCTCTTGCCACCACCGGAAGACCTGTGTCAATGCTTATTTTTTCAGCCAAATCCCAATGCTCCTTGCGAGCTTCGAGGGATGTTGTGATAATGCCTGGCCATTTACTTTCTTTGATCAAGTAAAGTCCCTCCGGTTAAGTTCGTTTAAACATAACATCCAACTCCCGGCGGGTGAAGGAAACTACAGTAGGACGGCCATGGGGGCAGGTATATGGTTCATCGGCTACAGCCAATCGCGCAATTAGAATTTGCATGGCTTCCATAGAAAGCCTTTCTCCTGCCTTAATAGCCGCTTTACACGCCAAAAGAGCTGCTAATGCGTGCTTATTTTCAGCGTCACTGGCCCTTCCGCGCTCCATAATAGCCTCTACCACATCGGCTATTAATACTTCACCCTGGCCTGGGGAGAAATCCGCCGGTATACCACGCAGCAAAAAACTATCCTGCCCAAAGTCTTCAAAAACAAATCCGACGGCCTGCAAATTATCCCGATATTCCTTGAGTAGCTCTTTTTCATGGAATCTCAAATTGATATTCTCTGGTGTCAGCAAGTATTGCACTTCCGGTGCGGTGGTAATCAAATTACAGAAATATTTTTCATACATAATTCGCTCATGGGCGGCATGTTGATCGACAATAAATAATCCATCCCTTGTCTGCGCCAAAATGTAAGCATTCATTAGCTGCCCAATAACTTGCAAATCCGGAAATTCTGGATATTTTTTGTAATCCCCATCCACTTCAGCCAACTGTGCAGATGAGATAATAACACTTGTTACTGATTCCTGGGAGTTGGCTGATTTTTTTTTACTATCAGCACTTAATGCAGGGCCTGTAGATTGCTGCCGGACAGTGGTATTATGTAAATCAGGCACGGTTGAAACTTTCGCCGTAACATTTTGCACCACCCCGACATCATTTGCTTCACCCTTATCTATATGCACACTGGTGATGCTCCTTTGGGGCAATGTATATTGAGCCCCGGGTGAAGGAAAATGCAGTTTATATGGCTCGCTGCTGGGAGGCAATTTTGTCTGACGTGGGATTAGATCAGTTTTCCTTAAAGCTCTACCAGTCACAGTGGTAACCAGTGACTTTATTTGCTCTTCATTTTCCATTTTTATTTCCATTTTAGCCGGGTGTACGTTAACATCTATTTTGTCCGGCGGAAGCCAAATTAACAAAACCGCCACTGGGTAGCGACCGACAGTCAACTTACCCCGGTATGCTTCCTCAAGGGCCATATTGACGGCTGCGTTACGCACTATACGACCATTCACCGCTACTGTTATTTGCTGACGTGTACTGCGACTTATTTCGGGTTTACTTATAAAACCTTCCAGTTTAACACCGTCTTCATGGCCATTAACCGCCAGCATCATGTTCGCAGTACGCACATCATAAACCGATGCCAGCACATCCATCATTTTACCGGAACCCGGGGAACGGAAAATCTCCCTTCCGTTATGTTTAAAAGCAAATTTGGCCTGAGGTCTTGTGAGTGCCAATTTATAAACCAAATCGGTAATAAGCCCACCTTCTGTGGATTTAGACTTCAAATGTTTACGGCGTGCGGGCGTGTTAAAAAAAATATCCTGCACACTAATCATTGTACCAACCGGACAGCCGGTCGGTCCCTTTTGCTGTACTTGGCCGCCCTTTATGACCATTTGATAGCCTTCGTTTTTTTCCGGCACCCTTGTTTTTATAGATAGACGAGCCACAGCGGCAATACTGGGCAGCGCTTCCCCCCTGAAGCCCAAAGTTTTAATATCATCCAAGTCCGCAGCGCTTTTAATTTTACTTGTGGCGTGACGCTGAAAAGCCAGGGGGGTGTCCTCCTGGCTTATTCCGCATCCATTATCAACCACCTCAATAGCTTCGATGCCCCCAGCGGTAATAGCTATATTAATCCGATCGGCCCCGGCATCCAGTGAATTTTCCACCAACTCTTTAACAATAGAAACAGGTCGTTCAATCACTTCGCCTGCCGCAATGCGGCAGGCGGTAGATTCATTCAATAAAAAAATTCTAGGCATTTTTCATTACCCTTCCGATACCCACTCCTGCCCCTTATCCTTCTCATAAGTAATGCAGGTATCTGTGGATTTATCTTGCATATAAATATAATCGCATTCCCCTTGTTTTTTAGCCTGTTCGTAGACATCATAAGCTTCGCTCTGACATGAATGACAGGCCTGAAAAGGTATGGAAACAGCATAAATCCTGACCGGCGCCCGGTATCCCCTTTCAGCACGGGATTCAATAATTATATAACCGGGACAATCGGCACACATGCGCACTTTCTCAATCTGTTCTTCTTCAATATAGTCAGTATCGTAGTAAATAAACTTCTTGCGCTGGTAATATTTACCCACACCAAATATCTTTGGTATATCAACTTTATCTCTATTGGCCCAGGATTCCAGCAATTGTTCAACCATACGATGCACCTGTGCTGTTTTTTCCGGGCTTTCCTTAAATCTCCCCGGCCAGTAATCAGGTTCCATTACATAAGAATAATCTACATCAGCTAGAGCTAGGATAATAGCCAGGTTAATATAGGGCAGAGCGGTTTCAATAGCATATCCACCCTCCAACACAGCCAGGTGGGGCTTTAACTTTTTTGTAAAATCAGCATAGGCCCTGGCAGTAAACCTCATACTGCCCAGCGGGTCGGTATAGTGATTATCCTGCCCCGCTGAATTGATAATAATTTCCGGTTGAAAGTCCTTAACCACAGGTAATACCAAGTTATCCACCACGTACATAAAAGTCTCGTCTGCGGTACCCGGGGGCAAAGGTACATTTAATGTTCTTGCATAGGCTCCGGGACCACCTAATTCATTGGTAAAACCAGTACCAGGGAAAATGGTGCGCCCGTCCTGGTGAAATGAAATAAACAATACATCGGGGTCATGGTAAAAGAGATCCTGGGTACCATCACCATGATGGGCATCAGAGTCTACAATAGCAATTTTCCTAATACCATGACGACGGCGCAGGTACTCCACAAGAATAGCTTCGTTGTTAATACTGCAGAACCCGCGATTGCCATGAACAACACGCATAGCATGGTGACCCGGCGGACGAACCATGGCAAATCCGTTCTTTATTTCCCCACTAACAACACTGTCGCCCAGCTGCAGTGTAGACCCAGCGGCAATTAAATGGGCCTCTGTCACCTGGCTTTGCACCCGGGGCACGCAAAAATGCGTCCTTGATACATCATGCAAAGAGGCCAAACGGGGAGCATATTCATGAATCTGGGGCAAATCCATTACACCCTCTTCAAAAATTTGATCACGGGTATAAAGCAATCTTTCCTCCCTTTCGGGGTGAGTAGGAGATATAGCCCAGTCAAACGCCGGGAAAAAGATTAAGCCGGTTTTCTTATTAATCACTAAACCCACCCCTTGCTCCAATATGGCCAATAATACCCCTGGGTGTCTGTACGCTTATATCATATATTCTTCCGGTGGTAATCCAGTTGCGTACCATTGTAAACACATCCCGTCGGGTAAATTCCTTTTTTTCCACCGCTTGGTTTAATCCATACTTTTCCGCCCTTTTTTTAAGCCATTCACCGGCTAAAAGCAGGGCATCCTCTTCAGTAAAGGGGTCTTTTTCTATTTTCCCCTGATAACCCTCTTGCTCAATTGTATAATAGCCCTGTTCGGTATCCGCCCGCAGGTTGACCTGTAAAGTAGGCACCGCCACCGCAGCCCCTATGGCATTCGCCACCTGAGCATAAGGTGGGATCACCGGGTTTGCGCCTATTTTAGCTGCTATCTGGGTGATAAAACCAGACGCGGCACCGCCCACCCCTACAACCATATTGGGACGCTCCTTACGCTTTTGTAATACCTCCCAGACGCGGTACGCCGGTTCCTGCTCCCACTGTTTGAAAATGGCCTCTATCTCCTGCACAACCAGGTCTATAACCATATTAATTATTCTTTGTGCCACTTCACTATGGCTCATACCCAGCGGCTGGCCCAGCATATCCATAGCCTCCAAGGCTTTCTTGGCATTGCCCAATCTAGTAAGTCCCAGCACCCTTAATGCATCTGTTGGTGTGGGCATTGGCCCGCCCAAGCAGAAAGGCGCCCCCAGTCTTTCAGAATATACCAAAATCTCTTTGCCCACCCGCTCTACTATACTGTCCCCACCAACAGCCACGGATTTAACTGCCAGGGCCCGAACCTGGGTAAGCTGATCGTAAACCGGAGCGCCTCTAGAGGAAAGTAGAGGCTGACCGCTTAAAATCAAGGCCAGATCAGTAGTGGTACCACCTATATCCACCACCACCGCTGTTTCCCCGGGTGGTATTAGTGCCTGAACACCCAGGGTGCTGGCCGCCGGCCCGCTGAAAATTGTTTCTATAGGTACACCGGTTACCTTGCTTAACGGCATTGTGCCGCCGTCCGCTTTGAGTATATATACTAAACCCTCAACACCCCGCCTGTTAAGAGCAGCCTGAACCGACTCCACAAAAAAGGAATATTTGTCCCTGGTGGCACAGGCCAGCATGGTGGAAACTACACGCCGCGGAAAGTTCAGCTGACCGGCCACCTGGTGTCCCATTTCCACGTGCCAGTCCGGGTGTAAAGATTTTATCCTCGAGGCAACCTCTTTTTCATGTTTATTGTTTCGCGAGGAAAATTTGCCCACCACGGCTACCTTTTTATATCCCTTAGTGCTTAAACAACTAATTGCATTTGCTATTTCCTGATCACGCAGGGGCATAATTTCCCGCCCCCTGTAATCCATGGCACCAGAAATAAATAAGGTATCGGTGTTATACTGATAATGCACATGGCTTAAACCGGGTCCGGGTATCAGAATAATGCCCACAGGGTCATATTTTTTCTCCGCAATTAAATTCGTAATTAAAGTAGTGCTAAAAACAACCCGTTCGATTAATTCTGCAGGCACACCTTTCATAATTCTATCAAGCGCTTCCATTAAAGAGGTAATGATATCATCCCTACTGGGCACTGTGGCAGAAGCTTTAACCAAACCATCATCCAAAAGTACCGCGTTGGTACTAGTGCCCCCTACATCAATACCAATATACATATCTATACACCCCCGACCCGTATCAAACCTTTAAAATTATCAATTCTCTGAACTTACATTAATCTCCTTCAATAAATTACCCCCTGTATCCACTTCATTTTTAATTTTTTCCGTCCATTCATGTAATAAGTTTATCGCTTCCAGTGGGGTTATTTGCATCACATTTATTTTTGCCAGTTCCCCGAGCAATAGTTTTTCCCGACAGTGGGCACATTGTTCTTTACAACCGGTCGTAACCATATCGTTTTTTTCAATGTGATGTGTCACAGCACCACCTGCACCGCCACTGCGAATTTCCATCCTGCGCAGGACATCCTGGGCTCGCTTTAAAACCTTCTCAGGCAGGCCGGCTAGCCGAGCCACCTGGATACCATAACTTTTGTCTACCTTACCGGGTAACACCTTTCTTAAAAAAATTATCTCATCGTTTTCTTCATGGACACTGACAGTACAATTAACCACCCCGGGCAAACTGTCCAAATCAGTTAATTCGTGGTAATGGGTAGAAAAAAGCGTTCTTGCCCCAATTATATCGTGGATGTATTCTACCAGAGCCCTGGCAATACTTATACCGTCGTATGTGCTTGTGCCCCTGCCGACTTCATCCATAATTATTAAACTATTTGGGGTGGCATTATTAACAATATCTCGACACTCGCTCATTTCAACCATAAACGTACTGCGGCCACCGGCCAAATCGTCCGCCGCACCGATGCGAGTAAATATATAGTCTACCAAACCTATTTCAGCTTCGGTTGCAGGCACAAAGCTCCCCAATTGCGCCATTAATATAATCAATGCTACCTGGCGCATATATGTACTTTTTCCGGCCATATTGGGCCCTGTGAGTAATATAAATGTGCTGTTTTCATCCATATATGTATCGTTAGGCACAAAATTGCCCGCATTCAATACTCGCTCCACCACTGGATGCCTGCCATCCCGAATAACTATTTTTTTATCAGTATTAACAACAGGCCTTACTAAATTTGACCGTTCTGCCGCCTCAGCCAGGGAAACCAGAACATCTAAAATAGCCAGTTTTCTGGCAGCATTCTGCATGCGGAGCAATTCATCGGCCACTTTTTGCCTAATTTCACCAAACAATTGGAATTCCAGTTGCATCAGCCGGTCTTCCGCGCCCATAATCATGTCTTCATACTCTTTTAACTGGTTGGTAATAAACCGCTCTGCATTAACAAGAGTTTGTTTACGTATATAATGATCAGGCACTTGAGATAAGTTGGCTTTAGTAACCTCTAAGTAATAGCCAAATATTTTATTGTAACCTACCTTTAGGGATTTAATACCCGTCCTTTGCCGTTCTTCGGACTCCAACCGGGCAAGCCAGTCTTTGCCGTTACGACTAGCCGTACGCAGGCGATCTACCTCGGGATGATAGCCAGTTTTAAAAATACCACCTTCTCTGATTTGCATCGGGGGATCATCAACCAGCGCTTCATGCAACAACTCATTTATATCAGACATATCATCTAGTAAGCCTATTATATCAACTAGTAATTTAGCATGCACATCGCTAATCAATCCCTTAATTGCGGGTAAAAGATCAAAGGATTTCCTTAATGCCAGTAAATCCCTGGCGTTGGCACTGCCGTATGCAACCCGTCCCGCCAACCGTTCTAAATCATAAACTTGTTTTAGAGCCTCCTTGATCTGTTTACGCAAAATTAAATTATTTAATAATTCCTCCACTGCATCCAAACGTTTGTTTATTATTACCGTATCCAACAGTGGTTGTTCAATCCACTGTTTCAACAACCGGCCTCCCATAGCCGTGCTTGAATAATCAAGTACCCAGATAAGTGTACCCCAGCGCATTCCATCTTTTATTGAACCTGTCAGTTCCAAATTACGCCTTGACACCGCGTCTATTTTCATATATTGATTAGTATTGTATATCCGGGGCCTGTTAATTTGATGCAGACTTCTTTTCTGAGTGTCCAGCAGGTATAACAATATAACTCCAGCAGCACGCAATCCAAAAATCAGATGATCTATACCTGTTTCCAGCCAATTATCACCAAACTGACGTTCCATTGCATTTCTGGCCGCTTCCGATGTAAATAAATCGTCATCAATCGGGGTTATCAGCACATTCGCAATTCCAGCCAGCCTTTTGGGCAAATCACATTTATAGCTGCGCGGCAACAACAACTCGGCGGGCTGCAGTCGATGCAGTTCATCGGTCATTTCATGATAAGCGTTGATGCCGGTAAATTGCGTAACCCAGAACAAACCTGTTGAAATATCACAAAAGGCCAGCCCACAACCATTGTCTTCCGCCAGCACCGCTACCAGGTAATTATTTTTTTTATCATCCAGGCACTGCCCTTCCATTACAGTACCAGGGGTGACAATTCTAGTCACCTCTCTTTTTACCAGCCCCTTGGCCTGCCTGGGATCCTCAACTTGTTCGCATATAACCACCCGGTGGCCTTTTTCAATAAGCCGGGCTATATAGGACTGGGCAGCATGATGAGGCACACCACACATGGGTACCTTTTCGCCACCACCCCCGTCACGGGCAGTTAATGCGATTTCTAAATCTTTGGAAGCAACGAGTGCATCATCAAAAAACATTTCATAAAAATCACCCATACGAAACATAAGGATATAATTTTGATAATTTTGCTTAATTTGTAAGTATTGCTGCATCATTGGAGTATAAGCCACACAATGTCCCTCCTGGGAATATTATAACATAAAGAAAATTAATCATTCGATCACTATCTGTAATACAGCACCGGTTTTGGGTCCAATTCGCCTCAAAAAAAAACCCGGCACAAGTAGGCCGGGGTTTTTTCCGCTTAGTGACCACAGCCACTGCAAGAAGAACAACACTCATCGCTGCATGAGGCTTGTTGACCCGTTATAGCACTGGAAATAATATTATTAATTTCCTCTAAAACTTTTTCAAAATTTTGCTGAGCCTGGAAAAAACTATATATCAATGAATTGTCCAGCATGCGCTTTTCCAAATCAGCCACTTCACTTTTTTGAGCATCTGTTAATTGCTGACCTTGCTTTTGCATATCCAGGTATTGTTTTTGTTTAGTATTAAACTCCTGAATAATGCTCTGGGCCTCTGGATCCGCCATCATTGATTGCTCCGCGTTTTTCATATTGTTTAGTTCCTCGGAAGCCGCTATCTCCTGCCCCAGCTCATAGGCTTTTTCCAATATTGACATCTTATAACCCCCATATATTTATTCCGCCGGGATAACCTCTCCCTCAAGATGAGTAAGACCATATCCAGTAATTCTTAAAGGCATCAGCATACCCACCATATCTTGTTTACCCCGGAAAACAACAATTTTATTGGTTCTTGTCCGCGCGCTCATTAAATCTGCATTTGTTTTGCTCGGTCCCTCCACCAGGCAGGGAAGCGTTCTACCAACTTCCAGCTTATTTTTACGTAGACTTATTTCATTTTGTAAAGCAATGAGTTCCTCAATACGGGCCACTTTTACCTCATCCGGAACTTGATCCGTCATACTCGCCGCAGGGGTGCCCTGCCTTTTGTTAAAAATAAAGGTAAAGGCACTGTCAAACTCAACATACTTTATTAATTCAACTGTATCCGTAAAATCCGCATCCGATTCACCGGGAAAACCCACCATTATATCGGTGGTTAAAGATACACCGGGCATTGCCTTTTTGATTTTTTCCACCAACTCCAAGTAGTACTCCCGTGTATATCCCCGGTTCATTTTTTTTAGTATATGATTACTTCCCGCCTGCACAGGCAAATGGATGTGTTCGCATACTTTAGGTAAACTTGAGATAGTCATAATTAGTTTATCACAAAAGTCCTTGGGATGAGAAGTCATATATCGAATTCTATTTAGATCTTTTATTTCGCTTATTTTAACCAGTAAATCGGCAAAATCAATATTAAGCGTTAAATCTTTACCATATGAATTAACATTTTGCCCCAGCAGGGTTACTTCTTGATAACCCTGGCGCACCAGTTCCTCAACTTCATTAATAATAGCCTCAGGCTGTCTGCTTTTCTCCCTGCCCCTCACGTAAGGCACTATGCAATAAGTGCAATAATTATTGCACCCATACATAATATTAACCCAGGCCCGAATACCATGAAAGCGTTTAACCGACAAACCTTCGCAAATATCTTTCCTGTCGGGCCATATATCAATGACCTGCTTTTTTTGGCTCTCCACTCGGTCTATTAGTTCCGGCAGAGCGTGGATATTGTGAGTACCGAACACAATATCAACATACTTAAAACGCTGCTTCACCCTTTTGCCAATATGCTCTTGCTGGCTCATGCACCCACCCATTGCAATTATCAGCTGGGGCTTTTGCTTTTTTAGCTGGCCGAGCCTGCCCAAAAGGCCGAACACTTTATTCTCAGCTGTTTCCCGCACACAACAGGTGTTCAATACAATTATATCGGCATCATGTTGGTTCTCTGCGGGTAAAAAACCTTTATTCTCCAGCATGCCGGCAATTAACTCAGAATCGTGCTCGTTCATTTGACATCCAAACGTTATAATGTGATATTTCTTCAAATTTTCACCATCTTTTGGCTGCATAACTTTTGGTTATTATAACACAAACTTTGACGTTTACAAAAAGCGCTTTGCTACTTATTGCTTGCAACTTTCCAAGTAGAGTAATCTGTTAAATGTACTTCAAACTATTTATAATTGCTTCGGGTCATAAAAAAGGACGGCCAACGAATGATGCCGTCCCTTGCATTGTTTATTTACGTCTATTTACCTTTAAATTCGGGCTTCTTCTTACCAATGAAGGAGGAAATTCCTTCGTCCCTATCCTCCGTGGCAAACACCACACCAAATAAATCAGCTTCATGAGTGAACCCTTTTTCCAGGTCCATCTCCAGCCCTTCATTTATCGCTTCCTTGGTCAACTGCACGGCCACGGGACCGCGGGCAGCAATACGCTTGGCCATATTTTTACAAAAATTCATCAGTTCTCCAGTAGGCACTACATGGTTAATCAACCCCATGCGATGCGCAGCTTCAGCGTCATACATATCAGCGGTAAATAAAACTTCTTTAGCTATACCCGGATTAACTAATCTGGTTAAACGTTGTGTTCCACCAAAACCAGCAATTATACCCAGGCTAACTTCAGGTTGGCCAAGTTTGGCATTTTCTGCAGCAATGCGAATGTCGCAGGCCATGGAAAGCTCACAACCACCGCCTAGAGCAAAACCGTTAACGGCAGCAATCACCGGTTTAGACAGGTTTTCGATCTTGCTGAAAACCTTTTGGCCCAGCCGGGAGAATTGTCTAGCCTCGAGAGGTTTTAATGTTTGCATAAAGGCAATATCAGCACCAGCCACAAATGCTTTATCGCCTGCACCAGTAATAATTACCACCCGCACGTCATCATCGCCATCCAGCTGATCCATGGCTGCACCAATTTCTTGCAAAGTTTCCCCGTTCAGGGCATTAAGTACCTTAGGCCTGTTGATGGTCAATACGGCAATGCCGTTTTCCTTTTCTAACAATATATTTTTCCAATCCATTATAAACCCTCCCGGCGGTATCTATTATTTATCATATACATAAAAACCGCGTCCAGATTTTCTGCCCAGCCAACCGGCCGCTACGTACTTGCGCAGCAGTGGACAGGGGCGGTATTTACTGTCACCAAGGCCGTCATGCAACACTTCCATAATGTAAAGGCAAGTATCAAGACCGATTAAATCAGCCAGGGCCAGCGGTCCCATGGGATGGTTCATACCCAGTTTCATTACCTGGTCCACCGCTTCGGGAGTGGCAATCCCTTCATATACACAGTATACAGCTTCGTTTATCATAGGGATTAGCACGCGGTTTGCTACAAAGCCGGGGGCATCATTCACTTCTACGGGTACTTTGTTCATCCGCTCACTGAGTTCCTTCACAGCATTAAAGGTATCATCGCTGGTAGCCAGTCCCCTGATAACTTCTATAAGCTTCATTACCGGCACGGGATTCATAAAGTGCATGCCGATGACCTTTTCCGGACGCTTTGTTACAGCGCCTATTTCGGTAATCGGTAATGAGGATGTATTAGTGGCTAAAATTGTGTGTTGTGGCGTAATTTCATCTAAATCCCGGAATATTTTGCCTTTAATTTCCATATTTTCAATAGCTGCTTCAACCACTATATCAACATCAGCAGCATCCTGCAAACTGGTGGACGGTTTAAAGCGCTTCATTATTGCTTCTTTACCTGCTTCATCCAACCGGCCTTTACTTACATCACGGCTTAAATTCTTTTCTATAATACCCATACCTCTATTGACAAATTCGTCTTTAATGTCGTTCAAAACCACATCCAAACCGGCCATTGCGGATACCTGGGCAATACCCGAGCCCATTTGTCCGGCACCAATAACCATTATTTTTTTAATTTCCACATTAACCCCTCCAACCTAATTTATAATATTCATTATTTATAGCCGGGCCATTTATTATCCATAGCAATGACCCCGTTATATATTTTCCACC
>JGI2924J29684_1077067_pt1 | contig 13349 bp, 13 predicted proteins | sample BenlonsequencITS_FD_29684 | JGI IMG/M metagenome (IMG submission 29684)
CCATGGCAGGGTAGCCAAGTGGTCTAAGGCAAGTGGTTCATACCCGCTCATTCGAGGGTTCAAATCCCCCCCCTGCTACCATTTTCGATATTCGATGTTCGTAGTTGGAAGTTCAAAATTTGACCAAATGCAGAACTTCAAAGTCAATAGCACGGACATAGGCATATATAGTAGGTAGAGTGTTTCTTTTGAGGACGACTTAGATCGATTCTTGAATATCGAACCTCGTACCAAAATTTTGCGGGTGTAGCTCAATGGTAGAGCACTAGCCTTCCAAGCTAGCTACGTGAGTTCGATTCTCATCACCCGCTCCATAAGAATGTAACCGCACTTAAAGTGCGGTTTTTTGCGTCTATACTTATTCAGGCAATTGGTCTAAAAGAAAAAAATAAGGTAAATTAAGGGTAGTTATGATAGAATTAGGTGAATTTATGTGAATATAATTTGTTGAAAGGAATAAGTTCTATGAAAGAATATAGAAATGAACATATCATAGTTCACTGGTATCCGGAATTGTGTGCACATCCCGGGACGTGCTTGAGGCTTTTGCCAAAGGTATTTAACCTTGAACAACGTCCCTGGGTTAACGTTGATGCTGCAGAACCCGAGGAAATCATCAGGGCTATAGATCAATGCCCCTCAGGCGCTTTAAGATACTCCTTACCCAAGGGTTCGAAAGTTAATGCGCAAAGGGCTAATGGTGTTGGCAATCTTAACTATGAGGATAGGAATCCATCAGAAGTTAAGATAAAAGTATGTTCGAACGGGCCGCTTTTGGTTGAAGGTTCGTCTCTTCTAATAGGGATTGACGGGAAAGTGTTAAAGGAAGGCGGTCGTATAGCATTATGCCGCTGCGGATATTCCGAAAAACGCCCCTTTTGTGATGGAGTTCATAGTAAGAAAGGATGGGCACCTGATAGAAATGATTTAATTTAAGGAATAGTGGAAAAATCTTATTGTGGTACAAAAAGAAAGGAGAATGCGTTATGCCCGTAATTACAATTGATGCTGGAAGAATGTCCAAAGAACAGAAGGCGAAGTTAGTTAAAGAATTAGCCTCAAAGGCAAGCGAAACACTAAACATACCGGTAGAAGCATTTGTTACAATCATTCGAGAAAATGATATGGACAACATCGGAAGTGGTAACCAGCTCTTATCTGAAAAGATGGGCAAATAGTAATGGGTTTTCATGAATTGGCTAAATTTTAAGTAAATAGGAAACGGACAATGTTATCAAGACCCACAAGCAATTATGCTGTGGGTCTTGATAATCTTGCTTATACTATTCTTCGATAACTCTTCCGTTCGTTGATATGGTAACCACACTCCAAGGGATAAGTTTTTCACTGTTTATAAGTGCCTTCTTTACAGCTTGAACGATACCACCACAGCAGGGAACCTCCATTCGTAAAACTGATAGACTTTTGATTTCGTGCTGTTTTAATATGGCAGTAAGTTTTTCGGAGTAATCGCCATCGTCTAACTTCGGACATCCTATCAAGGTGATCTTATTGCGCATAAACTTTTGATGAATATTTGGATAGGCAAAAGCTGTACAATCTGCAGCTATTAGTAAATGTGCGTTATCGAGATAAGGTGCGGTTACTGGAACTAATTTTAGCTGGCAGGGCCACTGAGCGAGCTGTGATGGTGTGCTTTCTGAGGGTATCGGAGTAGTATTATCCTGTTTGTCAACAAGTAGTTTGGCATGAGTACCCGGACATCCGCATGGAGTAGGGTTGGCAGGCCGTTGTTTCTTTTCTATATGTTTCTTGACAGCTTCCTCATCGTATTCTACGGTTTCTCTCTCCTCAAGTATAATAGCGTTTGTAGGGCACTCAGGCAGACAGTCGCCAAGACCATCACAGTAGCTTTCGGAAATGAGGCGAGCTTTGCCCTCTATTAATTGTAGAGCACCTTCATGACAAGCGTTGACACATAACCCACACCCATTACACTTTTCTTCATCTATTTTGATAATTTTTCTTAACATTATTATTCCCCCTGTTTAATTGTTATTTGCAGGTTCATTATATTACAATAATAGATACAAAATCGGTATCTGGAGATACAGAATAGGCTGGAGAAGACGATGTTAGAAAAATACTTTGACGTGATCGTAAATGTAAGTTTATTTTACGGTATTGAGAGAGCTGGCATTGCGAATATGCTGAATTGTTTAAAGCCGAGAGTAGGAATCTATAAAAAGGGCGATTATATCGTCACCAGTGGTCAAACCTATGAAAATGTTGGGGTAGTACTTAAAGGAACGGCGACAGTTAGTAAAGAAAGTACTTCAGGAAATAGAATTGTAATGACTCTATTAAAGGAGAGAGATATCTTTGGTGAGATAGTTGCATTTTCAAGTATGACAACATGGCCGGCAACGGTTCAGGCCCAGGAAGCTTGTGAGATTCTCTTCTTACCAAGGAGTAAGATTGTCGGGGATTGTGATAAGATGTGCAGTTGGCACAGGATTTTTATACAAAACTTCTTGAGAGTAATCTCTGAAAGAGCAATAGTATTGAACAAAAAGGTTGAGTACTTAACCATAAAAAGTATCCGAGGAAAAATATGTTCTTTTTTACTTGAACATTACAACAAATCAGGGAGCAAAGAAATAGAATTAGCGTTAAATCGCAACGAACTGGCGGATTTCTTAAATGTTTCTCGACCGTCTATGTCAAGAGAAATGAGCAAAATGAGGGAGGAGGGAGTTATTGATTTCCACTTGTCAACTTTTAGAATTATAGATTTACAAGCCTTAAAGACAATGAGTGAACTGTAAACAAGATAGTTTTTTTCCATTCATAGAGACAAAATGTATAATTTTTGTATTGACGTATATGTTGTTTAAAAATATAATGTATTTGTAATAATTTCAAATACACTTGTTTGGTGTAGAAAAAGTAATTGAAAACATTTACAATTAGCAGTACTGCTAGCTTAAAGAAAACAAAGTGAGGGGTTTTTTGGATGAATAGTTTAAAAGGGACTAAAACTGCTGAGAATCTGATGAAAGCTTTTGCAGGGGAATCACAGGCACGTAACCGCTATACTTATTACGCTTCAGTAGCGGATAAAGAAGGGTACAAGCAAATAAAAAACATATTTATTGAGACAGCCGATAACGAAAAGGAACATGCGAAAAGATTTTATAAATTCTTATTAGCTGGTTTCCAGAATGAACTTCCTGCCACTCTAGAAATAAGTGCCTCTTTTCCTGTTGCTCAGGGTACAACCCTAGATAATTTGATGGCCGCAGCAAGTGGGGAAAATGAAGAGTGGAGTGAATTATATCCGGATTTTGCCAAGGTCGCAGAAGAAGAAGGCTTTCCAGAGATTGCCCTTGCCTTTAAGATGATTGCTGAGGCTGAAAAAAGGCATGAAACCAGATATAATAAACTAGCTCAGAACATCAAAGATGGCAAGGTATTTAAGAAAGATGGAAGTAAACTTTGGAAGTGTGGAAATTGCGGCTATGTTCATGAAGGAACTAGTGCACCTGACGAATGTCCGGCTTGCATTCATCCGCAAGCATACTTTGAAGTTTTTGAAGAGACTTATTAATTTTAAACTCTCGCTTGCTCACGTTTGATCTTTGTATTTCGTTTGACTGACCATAGATATCTAAAACCCCTAAAGAAGAAGGCTCTGGCCGTTCTCTTTAGGGGTTCGCTTTATACCTAAACGCCTATCTTATCCGATGTGTACGATTACATTAGTTATTCCAACAACAAGCAGAGAGAATATGATGGTTCCACCAATAATAATTAGGTTTTGTTTTTTGGTATTGATTTTATGCCACAGCAAAAAGATCCCTCCGAATACATAATCTTAGTCCATAGTAACATTCACTAAATCTAAAAAGTATAGACAATTAGTCCCAAGAGCATGGGACTAAAGACCTATTAATTATAGGCGTATTAATGAATCTTATTGCTACTCTTGTAGAAAAAATCTATACTTAGAGATGTAATCTCAAGTCTGAATATAAGAGCTGCTTGTTTTGAAAAGGCTGGAAAAAGCTTTATTTAATAGATTGACAAGGGAGAGAACCGTCATGGATAGTGATCTAATGAAACTTATGAAAAATGATAGGTTCGCAGCCTATGTTGGCATAGAGATAATAAAAGTAGAGCCAGGCTATGCAATAACCCAGATGGAAATATCGGAGAAGCATTTAAACGGCGTGGACATTATCCAAGGAGGCGTAATTTTTACTTTGGCCGATTTTGCCTTTGCGGCTGCTGCCAACGCTACTGGTAGTGTTACCGTGGCAATAAATTCGAATATATCCTATTTTATGGCATCAAAAGGAAAGTCCTTGATAGCTGAGGCCAAAGAACTTTCTAGTTCTAAAAATATTGCTAATTACAATGTGGATGTGTTTAATGAACATCGAGATCATATCGCTAAACTGAGTATTACAGGTTATAAGAAACTCAAAAAATGAACCTGCGGGGGTAAGAATATGGATAAATATGAAGAGGTTCTTAATGAGTTTAACCGTAGGCGCCTCAATGAAGAGGCAGTGAATATAGAAAAGATACATTTTTATAAAACGGATAAACGTATTAATCCTAAACAGGAGGAGCCCTTTTGGTTCAATGTTGGGGATTTGCCTGCTTTAGTTTCGGCACCTCATGCTGTTAGACATTTTCGGCAAAAGAAGATAAAAATGTCCGACCAATTTACAGGTTCTATTGTCTATCTATTACATAAGCTTACTGGTTGTCATGCCATAGCAACAACTAAGCTCTATGGAGGAGATCCCAATTCTGATGATCCGTGTATTTACAAAGAAAAAATCTCTGATTTTTGCGTTGCCAACAAAGTGAAGTTTATTTTAGACATTCATGGTGCTGCTCGAGAAAGAGAGTTTGATATTGATTTAGGAATTAATTGCGGAAAAAACCTCTTGGGCAAAGAAAAAATAATGGAAATTATTGGACAAAACCTACGCAACTATGGGTTATCGAAAATATCCTATGATTATTTTGCTGCCTCTGGGCCCAACACGGTGGCTAATTACGTTGCCCGGGAATTGGCTATACCGGCGGTTCAGTTAGAGATTAACAAACAATATAGGGTACCTGCACAAAACCCCCATGGATTTCATCGACTAATAGGAGCCTTGTTTAGTAGTATCAAGGAATTAACCTAGAGGAATTAACCTAGAGTTATTAATTCAAGAATATTTGACAAGCTATCCTATTTGAGGTACACTGATCTTGTTAAGAGGGAGTAGTTTTATTACAAAGGCAACATACCCGGTAAGGAGACTTACCTGTCTTTGTAAGCCGATTTCGGTAACGAGACTTTTAACATGGCCATTAGGCTGTGTTAAAAGTCTTTTTTGTTTATTTTGCATAAACAAGTTGCCAAAATAAAGTAAGGAGTGGTTATTTCGTAAATACTATAAAATACTAAGCTAGTTATGAGATGAAATTAAAACAAGGAGGACTATGTTGTGGATTATTTCCGAAGGGAAGTTGCAGAAGTCATCTCTGAATTGAAAAGTAATGAAGAGATGGGTCTATCAGCGGCCGAAGCTGATATTAGAATCCAACGGTATGGGAAGAACCTTTTTACGCCTAAAGAAAAGGAAAGTTTTTTTCGAAAAATATTTGAGAGTTTGAAGGAGCCTCTGATTCTCATTCTCTTGATTTCAGGGGTAATATCCTTAGCTATGGGGCACGTTGTAGATGGTATAGGGATTTTTGTTGCCGTACTGATTGCGACCTCAATTTCAATTATTCAAGAAGGCAAATCGGATAAGGCCTTTGAAGCATTATCTAAGCTAAGCGAAGATGTCCATGTAAAAGTTGTTCGTGAGGGGAAGATCGTTCTCCTAGCACAAAGTGAACTTACGATTGGCGATATTATTCATCTGGAAACAGGAGATAAGGTTCCTGCGGATGCTCGTATCATACACGCATCAACTTTAGGGATCGACGAATCTATGCTCACGGGTGAAGCCGAAGCCGCTTCTAAAAATACTCTGAAGATCGATAGAGATAATTGCCCTCTGGCTGAACGTAAAAATATGCTTTATTCAGGGACTATGGTGCTTGAAGGAAGAGCCATCGCGATTGTAACATCAATTGGCGATGGAACTGAAATGGGTAAGATTGCTGACGAATTAAAAGGTGAATTGACCTCTGAAACTCCGCTTCAACAAAAATTGGCAGATCTGGGCAAAAGAATTTCAATAATTGGATCGATTGTCGCAGCTGTAATCTTTCTTTTCGAAGTTTTCAAGATGTATCACCAGGGTATCTTGGTGTTTGATAATCTAGGAGCTGCCCTTCCGGGAATTAAAGATGCCTTTGTTACCTCTGTAGCTCTTATCGTTGCGGCTGTGCCTGAAGGATTGCCAACGATGGTTGCCATTACCTTAGCCTTTAATATGCAAAAAATGGCTAAGAATAACGCTTTAGTGCGCAAGCTTATCGCTTGTGAAACTATTGGATCTGTAAATGTTATTTGCTCAGATAAAACCGGCACATTAACAGAAAACAAGATGACAGTCGTTGAAGTTTGGGCGGACGGTAAAGAGATTGCGGTAGATCAACTGAGAAGTGAAGAAATGCTGGAGAATTTTTGTCTTAACTCTACAGCGGATATTTCCAAAAAAGATGGAAAATATGAGTTTTTAGGAAATCCGACGGAATGCTCTCTGCTGGTATGTGCTGATAAGAATAATATTAACTATCTGCATTATCGCAAAGAGCATAGTGAGCCTGTAAGTGAATACAATTTCACCTCTGCTCGAAAAATGATGTCTACTGCTTATGAGACTACGAAGGGTTATAGACTCTATACCAAGGGTTCCCCGGAAAAGGTACTAAGCATTTGCAATCGGATTCTTTATAAGGGTGCTATTATCCCCTTGACTCCAGAGCATATTAAAGAGATTGAAGCTAAGATAACTCAGCTTCAGGATAATGCCAGACGGGTGTTAGCCTTTGCCTTTAATGATTTTAGTGAAGAGCCTCAGTGGGAAGATATTTATAATGTCGAAAAGAATTTAATATATACGGGATTCGTGGGAATCGAAGATCCTTTGCGTTCCGATGTTAAAGAAGCAATTACTAATTGCCGACAAGCTGGTATCTCTGTCAAAATATTAACGGGAGACAACATTAACACTGCTAGAGCTATTGCTACTCAGTTAGGAATTGTTAAGCAGGACTCCTTGGTATTAGAAGTTACCGACATTGACGCTATGAGTGATCAAGAGTTAAAAATCAAGCTGCCTAATATTGTGGTAATCGCTCGTTCTAACCCAACGGCAAAAATGAGAGTTGTTAAGCTTTTACAGGAAATTAATGCCTCTGTGGTTGTCACAGGCGATGGTATTAATGATGCACCTGCGTTAAAGGCTGCTGATGTGGGAGTTGCCATGGGAATAGCAGGCACGGAAGTATCGAAAGAAGCTTCGGATATAGTATTGTTGGATGACTCTTTTTCCACAATTGTTAAAGCAATTAAGTGGGGGCGCGGTATTTACGAGAATTTTCAGCGCTTTATTCAGTTCCAGCTTACTGTCAATGTCGTGGCCTTTGTCACAGTAATCTTGGCAGAAGTTATGGGTTATGCAATGCCTTTTACCACCTTGCAATTACTCTGGGTAAATATTATTATGGATGGTCCTCCGGCCTTAACATTAGGCTTAGAGCCACCGAGAGAGCATCTGCTTGAAAAGCAGCCGATTAAGAGAAATGCTTCCATTGTAACGAAAGATATGCTGTTTAAAATTATTTCTAATGGTCTGTTTATTGTAACAGCCTTGATCCTGCTCATGGATACTCAATTACTTGGTGGGACTGCGGCACAACAATCAACGATCGTGTTCACTTCCTTTGTACTCTTCCAGTTGTGGAATGCCTTTAACAGTCGAGAGTTTGGGTCAAGGAGCATCTTCCCAAATCTTCTTAAAAACAAGATGATGGTAGGGGTTGTTTTTCTAACATTCTTGGTTCAGGTTTTAGTAACACAGTTTGGTGGAGATGTATTCAAAACCGTTCCTCTAGACTTAGTTATGTGGTTTAAAATCATTGGCTACACATTTAGCATTATTATCTTTGGTGAATTGTTAAAACTAATCATGAAAATTTTCCAAAGTGGATCTAAAGAGTAACTAACTTCTGGTAATAAAGTCAATAGCCACAATCCTTGAGAAGGAATTGTGGCTATTGCAATTAGTGAAGCAGGTTTGCATGGGCTTTCTATAAAGTATTATAATAAGTATTTGGACAGATAATAAATCCGCAGGTTCTGATATACGAGACAAAATTCAAAAGGGAAGGCTCAGAAGATTAACAAAATGAGTTTTTCTGAGGAGGTATAGCATTGGTTATCATCAAGACTGAGAAAGAAATTGGATATATGGCGGAAGCAGGAAAAATCCTGACTGCTTGTCACAGGGAAATCCGTTCCATAATTCGGCCCGGAATCACTACCTTGGAAATTGACGAATTTGCCGAGAATTTTATTCGTTCCCATAGTGCAACTCCAGAGCAAAAAGGATATAAAGGGTATCCATATGCAACCTGCGCTTCAGTCAATGATGAGATCTGTCACGGATTTCCGACTAAAAAGCCTTTGAAGGATGGAGATATTGTAAAAATTGATATGGTTGTGAATTTGAAAGGGTGGCTGGCAGACTCAGCTTGGACATATTCCGTGGGGCAAATTTCGCAGGAAGCGGAAAGGCTGTTAAAGGTTACGAAAGAATGCCTCTATCTTGGCATAGAGGCTTCGATTATTGGCAATAGAATCGGAGATATTTCCCATAGCATCCAAACTCATGCCGAATCAGAGGGCTTTTCTGTTGTTCGAGACTTTATGGGACATGGAATTGGCCAAATAATGCATGAAGATTTGCAGGTTCCCCATTATGGTCGACCCCATAGAGGAGAGCGGCTTCGGGAAGGTATGGTTTTCACCATAGAACCAATGATTAATATTGGAAGATTTCATTTGAAGATTGACTCTAATAGGTGGACGGCCAGAACTATAGATGGCCGTCTTTCGGCACAATATGAACATACTATTGCTGTAACTAAGGATAAGCCCTTAATTCTAACTGAACAGGACTAAAAAGACCTAGCATTAGACCTTCCAACGTTTTCGAATAATAATATATCTTAGCATAAACCAATTTCTGAGTTTGGAAATTCGCCATAGAACCTTTGAAAATAAATCCATTTGTTATCAACCTCCTATTATGATCTTGTCTTAGGTTCCCCAAATTTGATAAAACCAAACATTTTTAATTACAGGGTCGTGATTGTTGTTGCGAATGATTCATGAATTACAGTAATTACTGAAAAATATTTATAAAAAAATAGACACTTTTATAATTTCGGTTAAGCTAGTAATACCAATTTAAAAGGAGTGGTATTATGAGCGTAATCAATGAATTTAAAGAATTTGCAACAAAAGGAAACGTTGTGGATCTGGCTATTGGGGTTATCATAGGCGGGGCTTTCGGGAAGATTGTCTCTTCACTTGTAGCTGATATTATAATGCCTCCTCTAGGAGTTATAGTAGGAGGGATAAAATTCACAGATATTAAACTAAAACTAAAGGATGCTGTTTTCGATGGGACGGGAAAAATTACTCAGGAAGCTGTTACCCTGAATATAGGTAATTTCATTCAGGCAACCTTTGACTTCCTAATTATTGCAGGTTCGATTTTTTTAATCGTTAAACTAATTAATTCTTTAAAAAGAAAAGAAAAGAAAGAAGAAGCTGCAGCTCCATCAACCCCTAGTATGGAAGTACAGCTCCTCATTGAAATTAGAGATCTGCTTAAGAAACAGAACTAGTCTGGGGTTATGGATTGTCAGTATCCAAATCTCGCAGCTTGATTAGTAATAAGCGAAGATCCTTAGGAAAAGGTGCTCGAATTACCATGGGAAGTCTAGTTGCAGGATGGAGAAAGGCATACATTGAAGAGTGTAAGGCATGACGAGAGAGAAGTGTTTGAGTCCCACCGTACAGATCATCTCCGAGTAATGGATGTCCGAAGCCTTCACAATGAGTGCGAATTTGATGGGTGCGACCGGTTTCTAAGATGAATTCCAGAAAAGTGACATTAGTATAGCGATGGAGAACCCGGAAAAGTGTCCGGGCCGACATACCATCAGCTTGGATCTGACGTTTGATAAAGCTATTCGGTGCAAATCCAATGGAAAGATCAATAATTCCATTGTCTTCCTCGACAACCCCTTCGACAAAACCATGGTAGCGTTTATGGATATGCCCTCTCTCTAGCTGCCAAGCAAGTTGCTGATGAGCGAATTGGTTCTTGGCTATAACAACAACTCCGGAAGTATTCCGGTCAATTCTGTGGATGGGACGGAAGAGCCGACTTTCTCCCTTGCGTTCCCAATGACCAACAACAGCATTGCCTAAGGTGTTGGTCGGATAGCGGCGGTTGGGGTGAACGACTTGTCCAACGGGTTTGTTGACGGCTAGCATGTATTCATCCTCGTAAAGAATATCAAGAGGCAGATCTTCGCCTTGAATATTGGCTTCTTCAGTGGAAAAAAGCTGAATGGATAGGGTATCCCCTTCTTTTCCTCGGGCCGTTAGATAAGAAAATTTCCCGTTTACCCAAACCCGTTCGCCTTGTTTCAAATGCTGTAGTAATTTTACCGAAAAGTGAAACTTATGACGTAAGATTGCCATATATTTTTGACCGGAGTCTTCCGCTTGTAAACGATACTCCCAAAGATCGGGTGGTGTATTCATAAGTCCTCCTAGTGCATAGTTCGGATTCTCCGAATTAAAGATAAAAAACAGAGTAAAAACGGGTGGAGTGTACATACTTTTAAATAATAGTAAAAAGGAAAATTATGTTGTGTGCAGAATAGTAATAGGATTGAAATGAGTGCTAAGGAGGCCCTAACGTGAGAGATTCTCGCATCGAAAAACTTGCCGATTCCCTAATAAATTATTCCATTTCTCTTCAGCCAGGGGAAAAAATTCTTATCGAAGTGATTGGTCCGGATATTCTACTAGCCCAAGCCTGCGTGCGTTATGCCTATCGAGCTGGTGGAGTTCCGTTTTTATCTAGTATTAATCATACCCTACTACGGGAACTATTAAAAGAACTCACAGTGGAACAAGCTGAGGCAATGACTCGTTGGGATCGAGGGCGTATGAAAGAAATGCAGGCCTATATTGGCATACGGGGCGGAGATAATGTCAATGAATGGTCAGATGTGCCTAATGAGTGTATGAAAATATATACATCTTATTATCAAAAACCTGTTCATTCAGAGCAACGCGTGCCCCATACTCGCTGGTGTGTATTGCGGTATCCCAATGCTGCAATGGCTCAGTTGGCTAATACAAGCGTAGAAGGATTTGAGGACTTTTATTTTAAAGTCTGTAATTTAGATTACTCCAAGATGTCAAAAGCTATGGATCCTTTGAAAGAGCTAATGGAGAAGACGGATCGAGTGCGCATTGTTGGTCCGGGAACTAATTTAGAGTTCTCAATAAAAGGGATGCCTGCTATAAAGTGTGATGGTCATCTGAATATTCCCGATGGAGAAATATTTAGTGCTCCTCTCAAAGAGTCCGTCAAGGGGCGAATTAGTTATAATACACCTTCACTTTATCAAGGGTTCACCTATGATAATATTGTCTTAGAATTTGAAAAGGGAAGGATTATAAAGGCTACTGCGAATGATTCAGAACGTATCGAATCTGTATTTAACACTGATGAGGGAGCACGATATGTTGGAGAGTTTGCAATAGGTGTTAACCCTTATATTAGTACTCCTATGAGAGATACACTTTTTGACGAGAAAATTGATGGAAGCTTTCACTTCACTCCGGGATCTTGTTACGATGAGTGTAATAATGGGAATAAATCTGCCATTCACTGGGATTTGGTCTGTATCCAGAGACCTGATTATGGCGGGGGAGAGATATTCTTTGATGATGTGTTAGTTCGAAAAGATGGGCGCTTTGTCTTACCGGAGCTTGAGGCCTTAAATCCGGAAAACTTAAGAGGATAGAGTGCCTGATAATAATAGATAATCAATTAGCAAGGAGTCGATTATACGTCCATGAACGGGAAACGATTGCGTTTAGTTTATAATCCCTATGCAGGTCGAAGAAAATTAACTGCCCAACTAGATACAGTGATTCGAATCTTCCAGGAAAGCGGCAATGAGGTGTGTGTACATAGGGCTTGCTCCCCGGAAGATATAGAAGAAATAGCCTTTCAGAGCAGAGATGTGGATCGATTTGTCATTGCCGGTGGAGATGGCAGTATTCATCAGGCTTGCAATGGGCTGCTTAGAATTCCGGAGGATCAACGTCCGGCCTTAGGTATTCTACCTGTTGGAACCGCGAATGATTTAGCTTATGCCTTGCGGTTACCAAAAAGTATTCCAGAGGCGTGTAAGGTAATCGCCAAAGGAAATGTGTTTAGAATGGATACCGGACAAGTCAATGATCGATATTTTGTTAATGTTGCCAGTGCGGGTCTATTAACAGACGTATCACAAAAAGTAGATACTCGTGTTAAAAACACACTTGGACAATTAGCTTACATTCTTAAGGGGATTGAAACACTCCCTTCCTTTCGACCATTTCGTATTGAGTATGAGAAAGATGGGCAACCCTATATCGAAGAGGTAGTTTTATTGCTGGCTGTGAATGGCCACTCAGTTGGAGGGCTTAGGAAGCTTGTGCCCAAAGCTTCACTTACAGACGGATTGCTTGAAGTGCTAATTGTGCCGGCCTCAGGCTGGCCGGAAACAATACGCTTGCTATTGAATGTTTTGCGGGGAGACAAATCAAGTTCTGGAAAGATCAAGGAATTCCAAACTAAAGAACTTAAGATATCTACGGATCGCCCTATTCAATCGGATTTAGATGGAGAGTACGGCCCGGAGAGTTCGTGGGCTATTAAGATTGGGCCTAAAATCTCGGTGCTTTGCTAATTGGAGGGATTTCATGATCGGAACACCTTTTCAACAAGAGGTCTTGAGAAAACTAAGTGGTCTGAGCCCTGTCTATATTATAGGCGGAGCTGTTCGTGATTCACTCTTGGGATTTCCCTCCAAAGATCTTGATGTAGTTACGGTACTTCCTCTTGATCAGATCGTAACTAAATTATCGAATTGGGGATATAAACCACATACCATAGGGGTTCATCAGCCAACGGTGAGCTTATTCCAAGGCAAGGACAGACTTGATATTGCAACCTTTTCCGGAGATTTGGAAAAGGATGCTCTGCGCAGAGATTTCACCATAAATGCAATCTTTCAGGATGTGAAAACAGGAGAGATCAAAGATCCCCTATGTGGACTCC
>JGI2924J29684_1077066_pt1 | contig 13347 bp, 11 predicted proteins | sample BenlonsequencITS_FD_29684 | JGI IMG/M metagenome (IMG submission 29684)
CCCTGCCACATCGCGAATTTCAGCTTCATCATGTTCGGTAACAACTTCCATCGGAATTGCTTTTCCGCGCTTAAATGAGTTCCACATTTGACCAATTGTTCTGAAAACAGCAATTCCATCATCAGCGCCAAGGCCCATAGCAATGGCCGCAAACAAAACACCAGCAATACCGGTTGTAATGGACGCTAGTAAAACAGGATCAGGTGCCCCAAAAGCTGCAAACGGTATAGATGCAAAATGGTTTAATCTTTCGCCTGCCATACCTCCAAGTCCCGTTGCCAATGGCCAATTGCTTGGGATGGGCCATCCAGCCAAACAAATACATGTCATACTAATTGCCATCATGCCCCAGAACCAACGAGAAGGGCGACGTGGGCCAATGCCAAATGTACGGTAAACACCGCCAATCATAAGGCCAAAACCGGCTAGCCATGCTGTCCATCCAAATGATTGCATTAGAAGGTCAGCAGCGACAGCTCCTGTAGAACCAAACAGATTTGAGGTTTCTGCATCCGATGCGACGTTTAAACTAGGGTCTGTTGGTGAATGGGAACCGTAGGCTCCACAAATAAACACGCCCAGGGCAAATGCCATAACGCCAGTCATCATTCGATGAAATCCGCTAGGTTTACGACCTGGGATTTGATATTCAGCATCAATGTGCTGTTGATGCTGCACGCGATTTGAAAGTTGCGTAGAAGGCATTTGCGGCGTCCTCATGACAAGGGAGTGAAGGTTATCTGCCTCTACCTTGACGCCTGCCTCTTAACGAGGCGCAAACGGAATGTGATTTCTTTGTGTTTTTGATGAAATTTATTTTCGTGATTAGCCATAATCACTGAAAAAAGAAAAACCCCCAACATTTGTATGTCGGGGGTTAAACGTAATTCGAGTTCTAAAAATTAGATCGTCAGATCTTATTTCGTGAAGTCAGGGTAAGCAGCTACACCACATTCGTTGAGGTCTAGGCCTTCCATTTCTTCTTCTTCGCTTACGCGGATACCCATAGTCACTTTTAGGATCATCCATACGATTGCAGATGTAATTGCAACGAAAGCACCGACTGATACAACACCAAGTGCTTGAACACCAAAGCTTGTACCTTCAGTTGACAATGGAACGATCATTGTTCCCCAGATACCACATACCAAGTGAACTGGGATCGCACCAACAACATCATCAATTTTGAATTTGTCTAGCAATGGGATTGTAAGAACAACCAACACACCACCAACGGCACCAATCAAGATCGCAACTGGGAAGCTTGGGTCAAGAGGACCCGCAGTGATCGAAACTAGACCAGCAAGTGCACCATTGAATGCCATTGTTGAGTCAGTCTTTTTGTAAAGAATAGTTGTTAGGATCATTGCAGCCATTGTACCAGCAGCAGCAGCAAGGTTTGTGTTTAGGAAGATAGTCGACACAGCGTTGATGTCGTCAAATGTACCGGCAGCAAGTTGTGAACCACCGTTAAATCCGAACCAACCAAACCAAAGGATGAAAGTACCTAGAGCAGCCAATGGGATGTTTGAACCCGGCATTGGAACTGTTTTACCATCTACATATTTACCCAGACGTGGTCCAAGAATAATAGCACCAACTAGCGCTGCCCAACCACCTGTTGAGTGCACAAGTGTTGAACCAGCAAAGTCAGAGAAACCAGCAGCTGACAAGAAGCCGCCGCCCCACTGCCATGAACACTGAATTGGGTAGATGATACCAGTCAAGACAGCTGTGAAGATAAGGAAAGGCCAAAGTTTAATACGTTCAGCAACTGTACCTGATACGATTGATGCTGTTGCAGCAACGAACACCATTTGGAAGAAGTGGTCTGAACCAGAAGAATAGCCAGTACCTAGATCATCAGCTGTTTCCCATGGTGCGAAAGTACCGATATATCCTTCAACGATCCAGTTTCCGTCACCAGGGTATAGAAGGTTGTATCCAACAAGCCAGAACATAAGCCCAGCGATTGAGTAAAGCGCAATGTTTTTAGTTACCTGCGTTGCAGCGTTCTTTGAACGTACAAGGCCTGCTTCTAGCATACAGAAACCTGCAGCCATAAACATAACAACCAGACCACCAAGTAGGAAAAGGTATGTGTTATCTACATAAGCAGAAACGTCAGAAGCTGAAGGAACTTCTGCCTCTTGTGCGAAGGCTGCCACACCACATGTTATGGCAGCAAGTGTGGCGGCCCCCGCCAGTTTGCCAGTCATTCCGGATCTCATAGATCTGAACCCCTCTCTAAAAAAAACCTCATTGCACTCACTATTTGAATGCGATCGATGCTAAAGAGATTGTGCAGAGGCTAATCAGACAAGTTTTGAACTCTGTTGAGAAAGAATCGATGCAATAATGAGCAACCCACGAGCACCGTTTTGGCATATCGCCCAATTCCTGTGCGAGTCTGGACGCATTTTAATGTGGAGCATACAATAAATTTATGGAACTTTATCCACAAACCAAACCTGATTATGAGATCGTTATTTCCGGAGCAGGCCCTGTCGGTTTGAGTCTCGCTATTGCTTTATGTGACTTGGGGTTTGAATGTCTGGTCGTAAGCAAAGATGGTGATTTTGAACCTCAAAAAGGTAATTTCGACGGGCGCGCTTATTCAATTGCACCCGCTTGTTGGGCAATGTGGCGTGTTTTTGGTATATGCGAGGCTCTAGAACCTTTCGCGCAACCAATCCTGAAAGTTGAAGCAGAAGCGGCAAATTTTTCACCTATCTGCTTTGACTTTGAAGAGGATGAAGAAATTGATGGACCATTGGGTTACATTGTTGAGACCCATGCTATTTTGTCCACTTTGTGGGAAAAAGCCCGGAAAACGGCGGGTCTAACTTTTAAATCAAACACTAAGTTGAGCGGCATAAAGACGCAATCGGATAGGGTTCTGATCAGCTTAAATGATGACGACACTAAGATTTCTAGCAAATTATTGATTGGATGTGATGGTCGCGAGAGCTTTGTACGAAAAACTGCGGGAATTGAATTTGCTGGCCATGACTATGAAGCCAAGGGCATTGTAGCGACAGTAGAACTTACCAAGCCGCACGAAGGCGTGGCGCGTCAGGTATTCCTAAAAGGCGGGCCTTTCGCTGTGCTTCCGCTGAAGAATAATCTTGCTAGCCTAGTGTGGACAGAACGTATCGTTGTTGCGGATTCTCTTATGACTCTAAATGATTTGGATTTTGAGTTAGAGCTAAGAGAGAAAGTAGGAGATTTTCTAGGTGAGTTTACACTAAAGAGTGGTCGTTTTGCCTATCCTTTGAAAATGAGAATTGCCGATACATTCTCCACAGATCGTATCGCTCTGGCTGGTGATGCAGCGCACACTATTCACCCTTTAGCAGGACAGGGTTTGAATTTGGGTTTGAAAGATGTTGCTGCATTAGCCGAAACGATCGGTAAAGCTGCACATGTTGGTCTGGATATTGGTAGCACGCTTGCTCTGGAGCCATATGATGAATGGCGGCGAGCTGACACGATTAATATGGCGCTAGGCATGGATGTCTTGGATAAAATGTTCAAAGCACCGCCAGCTCTTAGGGGACTTGTAGGATTTGGTATGTCTCTTATGGGTAAAAGCGAACTTGCGCGTTCATTTTTAAGTCGTGAAGCCAAAGGCGTCTCGGGTCGTAATATGCCGCAATTATTGCAAGGCCATCCTATTCAGTTTTAATCTCGGCTTAGACCGTATTCTTTTAGACGTTTTTGATAGGCTTTCATGCGGGGCTTCTGGTTGGTTGCCAATTCTTTTAGATAGGGCCAACTATATAGTCCCGAATTATGTCCATCGGAGAAATTGATCCGAAGTGCATATCTACCGACTGGATCGGCACTTGTGACGGAAACATTTTTTTTCCCAGCTACGGGGGGAGGGGTTTCGCCGCCATGTCCACGCGTTTCCGCGCTCGGGCTTTCTACACGCAGCAATTCATATGGAATTTCTCCTTCAAAACTATCATCAAATGATATTTTTAATAGGGCTTGGTCTTTGATAAAACGTATTTCAAGTGGCCAGCTTCCATCGTCTTCAGGGCGCTTTTTAAACATTTTAATTGTCGTCCAGCTCGCGGGCTTCGTCGATCAGCATGATGGGAACCCCTTCTCTTATAGGATACGCAAGGTTCGCCTTTTTCGAGATCAACTCGTTTGTTTCCTTATCATATGAAAGCGGGCCTCGGGAGGCGGGACATATCAAAACCTCTAACAATCTTGGATCGATTCCCGGTTGTGCCGATTTTGAACTTGTATCGGTTTTACTCATTGCAATAATCCGCCATTTCCCGATGCATCCATATGAAGAAGTGAAATTAAAGCTTCACCTCTTTCCTGCAGTGTTGGAAACTCTAATAGCATTTGTTTTTCGATTGTGGAAAAGGGACACCCTGACGCAAGTGCGTTTATCAGCGTTTCCATAGGTGCATCTGTTACAGCATCCCAGTCAGTTTTAATTGCATTCGCTGCAAGATATGTTTTGAGTGCAGATATTAGATTTTCACGAGAAATATCAGGCTCTTTGGTACTGACAGGTTTCATGTCTCCAAGAAAATTTTCATAACTAACTGTTGCTGTCCGGTAGGGGCGAGTCATTTCTTGTTCTTCTACGATCTGAAAGCGACACATTCCGCGAAGATTTATCATGTATCGTCCATCATCCGTTTCGGAATAGGAATTGATACGGCCCAAACACCCGATTTTCAGCAATGGTGGGTTTTCGATAAGCGGTTTCTCACCCGGTCCATCTGGCAGAAATGGCTGGATCATACCGATAACCCGATTGGAATACATCGCATCATCAACCATGTTTAGATAGCGAGGTTCGAATACATTCAGTGGCAAATTTCCACGTGGAAAAACAATAGCGCTTTCCAAAGGAAAAATGGGAATCACTTTGGGTAAATCCTCAGCTATTCTGAAAATGGGTGGAGACAAATTTTATTCCTTTAATTTCTAATCACTGGGAAAGTTAGTTAAACAATAGCGACGATAGGCGCCGGCGTCCTGATTTAGAGACTTCTGCAGTTGGGCCGGCTGCTTCAAATATTTTGAGCAATTGTTCTTTTGCAGCGCCTTCATTCCAGTCTAGATCCTTTTCAAGGATTTCCAAAAGCTGATTTGCAGCGTCTTGGTGATTACCTTTTGCGGACAGAGATTTTGCTAGGTTAAATTTAGCTTCAAAATCATCTGGATTAACTGAAAGTTTAGCTTGCAGATCAGAAGATGCATCGTCAGTAGAGCCACCATCGTCAGATAATTCTATCGCAGTTAAGACCGATTTCACCTGAGGCATTTTCTGAGATTCTTCGGGAATGAGGGCAATAACTTCTTTTGCGCGGTCATATTCTCCCTTAGCAACGAAACAACGTGCCATACCCACCATAGCATCCACATTGTCAGGCATGGCTTGTAGAATTTGAGCATAAATTGCAGCCGATTGGTCCAGCTCGCCATCTTGGAAGGCTTGAGCTGCGGCAGCTAAAGCTTGCTCAATTTGTTCTAAAGCTCCGCCGGCACCGGCTTTTTTGATAAATTCTACAATCTGACTTTCGGGAATAGCGCCCTGAAAACCGTCAACAGGCTGACCATCTTTAAATGCAAAAACTGTCGGGACAGAACGCACGCCCAATTGACCTGCAACGCCTTGGTTTTCGTCAATATTGATTTTTACCATGCGCACTTCACCGTTTGCTTGGTTCACAACTTTTTCAAGCGATGGAATGAGTGTTTTACAAGGTCCACACCAAGGCGCCCAGAAATCAACGAGAACAAGAGAGTGTTTTGAAGCCTCAACAACATCCTGCATGAATGTCTGATCGGAACCATCAATGATCCATTGTGCATCTTCGCCATTGGGTGGAAAAGAGCCAGAAGAAATATCCATAGAAATCGTCCTAATCTTGTGTGTCGCTGCGTGTGTTCTGTTTCGCGTATGTTAGTTTGAATATACTACATGGTTGTCATTATGCCATGGTGCAACAGTGAAGCAGTGTGCAAACTGGGTGTTTAGTGCCTAAATTTCGTTAAAATCAATCCATTCAAGGCCGCGTCCGGTGGATTCGATAAATCGAGCAAACCCTTTTTGGCTAATAGATGTAGTCATGTCGTTTCTTAGAGGGTGAAAATTTAGCATCTCAAAGTCGAGAAGTTTTTCATCTGCCAGAAACCGAACGCGGTTTTGTGTATCATGCATCAGCGCGAATGCTGACACTGAACCAGCTGTGACTTTTAGTGTTTCCCACAATAATTGTGGCTTCGCAAAAGAAAGCCGCTGAGATTCAATAAGCTTATGCAATTGGTTTAAACGTATTTCTGTATGTGCCCACGCGCTTATTAAGACCAATTGCCCTTTTTTATCTTTGAGGAACAGATTTTTTGTATGTCCTCCAGATATCTCGGATTTAAGAATACTGGATTCCGCCACTGTATGTGTGGGCAAATGAGTCTCAGTTGAGTATTTGATATTTTGTTGGTCTAGGCACTTAAAGACTTCCAATTCAGGACAGCGAGAAAAATCACTAGCTTCTGGAAAAATATTTTGAGGCTTATCTGGCATTAATAGGGTTCGAATATTCATTCTCAAAATCCTTCTTCCGAATATCCTCGCTTTGACGAGGGTGGGAGAGGGATTAATCATGATCCGTTGGCAGCTGCAATTGAATAGGCTAACTATCTGACAATATGATCTGGGGATAAAGCCCATTTAAAAAGTTTATCACCACATTGATGGCGAACTCTCGGCGGAGAAAAGTGTGAAACTCGATTGTTATAAATTACATGAATACGTTCCAGACCTTATTCCGGCTAGATCACGACGTGACTGGATGGACAAGTTCACAGATCGACATCCATATCGCTGCCTGCCACTGACTATGGCTAACTCTACCGGTTGGGAGATTTTATGTCAGACAGGACTTACTATCGAGTGGGATGGGGGCCCGACAAAAGCGAGCATAAAAATTCAGGCCGATGAAGTGTGGCCTCCCGTCGAAAATGTAGCGGACAGCCATTTTCACGAAGGTGTTTTGACATTTCACACCGGATATTTATTTCGAACGCCACCAGGGTGGGGAGTATGGGTTCAAGGACCGCCCAATGCACCTAAAGATGGCATATATCCATTGGCGGGCTTGGTTGAAACCGATTGGTTGCCATTTCCATTTACAATGAATTGGAAGTTTACACGCCCCGGTAAAGTGCGATTTGAAAAAGGAGAGGCATTTGCCTTCTTAAACCTTATTGAGCACAATAAAATGGAGGATGTGCAACCAACTCTTCGTATGCTGGATGATAATGTGTCTCTCAAACAAGAGTATGAAGAGTGGGCAAAGTCGCGCGGGAATTTCATTGATAAACTAAATACGGGTGATCAAGGTGCTCTGCGGGAGAAGTGGCAACGTCATTATATGCGGGGTACTAAAACGACAGGTGAATCTGTAAACACGCATGTCACGAAACGCAAAATGAAAGCTCCCAAACCTCCATTACCTGGCCTATAGAAGCTGAAAATGTCGAAAGTGAAAAATTCTGCGATTCATTGAATTTTTTACTTGCATGAAAATCAACTTTGCTGTTTAACAGCGCCTCCAACGGAAGAAAATTCCTTTGGCCATATCGGATGCGGGTGTAGCTCAGGGGTAGAGCGCAACCTTGCCAAGGTTGAAGTCGAGAGTTCGAATCTCTTCACCCGCTCCAGATATTTTTCTTTAAAATGAATAGCATACTCACCTTGATAGTCAGCAAGTATGCTTTTTGACATTTTTATGCAGCTGTTAATCCGCCTTTTAACATTTTGTCCCATGCTTCTTCGGCAGAATTTGCATAACTAAATAAATCTAGATCTTCAGCGTTTATGGTGCCTACATCTATTAGGTTTTGTAGATTGAATGTGGATGTCCAGAACTCTTCATCAAACAGGATGATTGGAAGTTTGGTTGTGATTTTCATTGTTTGACGCAAGCATAAAATCTCAAACAATTCATCCATTGTGCCAAAACCACCAGGAAAAACGACAAGTGCATTCGCGCGCATGGCAAGGTGCATTTTGCGCATGGCAAAATAGTGAAATTGAAAAGTGAGGTCCGGTGTAGAATAGGGGTTTGGCACTTGTTCATGCGGTAGGGTGATATTGAAACCTATATTTGGTGCACCTGCATCATAGGCACCGCGATTTGCGGCTTCCATAATACCGGGGCCACCACCCGTTGCCACAACGTTTTGGCGGGGAGATTGTTTACTATTTAAGGCTCCGCCTCGTTCAGAAATGATGCGGCCCAATTCTCTGGCTGCATTATACCAATTTGCGTGATTTTCAGGACCATCCGGTTTAAAACGCGCTGACCCAAAAACGACGACTGTTGAGGCAACGCCCCAATTGCGCAAATGCTCTTCAGCTTTTGCATATTCCAGCATGAAGCGGACACCGCGCATGCTATCTCCTAGTAAGAAATCCTCATCTAGAGCAGCTAATTTGTAGGACGGTGACAGCATGTTTTCGGGGATATTTTGGGAAGATTCTTCAGGTGTTTTTGAATATGTCATGAAAATAATATAGGCCTTGAATTTGAAAAAGGAAACTCAACCAACTGTTATTACGTGTTTTTCTGAACAGTGTTTGAACGCTAATAGGTTGTTGTGCGCAATTTTATGTGGCTACCAGCTGTAGAAGGTTCAATAGAAAATCCATTTGGTATTGTGCGTTTCACTTCTTCAACATGAGATATTATTCCAACAAGGCGGTTATTGTCTGCCAAGGTGTGAAGTGTTTGAAGTGCAAGGTCTAACGCGGCGGAATCTAAGCTGCCAAAGCCTTCATCAATGAAAATGGCATCAAGACGGACACCGCCAGATTGTTGTTGAACCACATCTGACAAGCCTAATGCCAAGGCAAGAGAAGCGAGAAATCCTTCTCCACCAGACAGAGATGAGGTGGCGCGTAAACTCTCGGTATGTGCATCAAATATCAATGTATCCAAACCTCTAGAAGCATTTCCGCCTTGTCCGCCAGCTTCTCGGCGTAATTCAAATCGACTATCCGTCATTGGGCCTAAACGTTGATTGGCGGCATCTAAAACATCATCATACATGGCAGCAATGGCGAAATCGACCAGCTTTAATTTATAGGGGTTTGTACCATTTGTGAGGTCAGACATTTCACCCAATGGTGCATATTCTGCGTTGAGTTTATTTAATTCTTGCGTCGCTTTTTGCACGGATTCGAGTGTCGTTTTTAAGTGCAATTGCCGTTGAGTTACTGTGTTTAAAATGTTGGATGCGTGATCAACTTCTGTCTCTGCAGTGCTAACTTGGTGTTGAAGTATCGTGAGATCCTCACGTTGCACATTTTGAGTTGCGAGCTTTGCTTGTTCAATGCGTGTTTTGACCGAAATGAGCGCGGCGGAATGGTTCTCTACAGCTTTTGAAATTGCATCTCGTTTTGGGAATAATAATTTGGCGGCTTGAAATGAAGCTTCATCAAGTTTTGCTTCAATCAATGCCGATTCAAAATTTGCCGTTTCAGAGTTTACGCGTTTGAGTGCGCGATTTTCTGTCTCTTGTTTGTCATTAAGAGAGGTCTGCGCGTTGCTTAAAATAGATGCAGTTTCACGTTCTGATATTTCGGCATTTTCTAGCTCTTTTTTGAAACCATCAATTTTGCTTTTATTGGTTTCTAGCTCTTTTTCTAGTTTGCCGACTGTCTGATAATCTGTGGGTATTTTGGCGATAGCATCATCATATCGAGATTGCGCGGTGTTGTGCGCAAGTTGATTTTTCTCATGTTCAACTAAAATTGTCTCAAGCCGGTTTGAAACTTCTATTTCTTCTCTTTCAATGAGGGATATCTTTTGGTTGATGGCTTCAAGCGTCGGCAAATCATTTAGTTTTTTAAGTTCGATTGAATGATCGTGCAGGGCTGACTTTAGGGCGTCAGATTCAGTTTTTGGTTTTTCCAATTTGGAAAATAGTTCTAATGAAGAATTATAATTGGCCTTGTCGGCTATCAAAGCATCATTTGCTTTTCGCTCTTCTTCGCCAGCAATTTTATATGCTTTTTCTGCTGCTCTAAATGCAGTATCTAATCCTTGTGAACTAGCATCACCTTTTGCTAGTTTGGGGTGGTCCTTGCTGCCACAAACGGGACAATTATCACCATGCTTTAGTTTTGAGGCGAGATGTAGTGCTTGCACATTAGCTAATGCTTGTTCAGCGACATCTAATTCTGTTTGAGCATTTTCTAGTTTTGCTTTTGAAGCTAAGTGATTTGCTTGGCTGGATTTAAATTTGGCTTCAAGATTTTGGGTTTGTTTTTGCGCGTTTTCATAGACTGAGTTAGCAGCGATTTCAGTGTTTAGGCGTTCAATTTCTTTTTCAATATTTGCAATTGTTTTGCCGCGCTCAATGGCGTTTTTTGCGCTGGTAGACAGCTCTTTTAAGTGCGTTTTTAACGCAGCTTGTTCTTGTTTGGCTGCATTTGCTTGCGCGTGGCTGGTTTTGCGTTGATCGGTTTTTGTTTTTAGATCTGTGGCTAAAGAGATCGTCGATTTTTGGATATTCAGCAAAGCATTTAGCTGGTTTTGGGTTTCTGATAGGGCTTGAATCTCAGAGGTTTGCTTTTGAATATCTGTAAGTTTTACTTTAGCAGATGCGTTTGCTTTTTCAGCTTTTTCAAGGTTAACTTTTGCTTCAATTTGTCTTTGGGACGCTTCTTTGTGATCAAGTTTCGCACGCGATAATCCAGCTTCTAAACCCAATAAAGATTCAGCGCGTCTTACCTTTTCCAAATCTGCTTTGCGGGCATCAATATCTGATTGATTGGCTTGCAAAGTAATGAGGTCAGCTTTTGCTTTTTCTAATTCCACAAAACGGGCATCATTGGATTTGGCTTTTTCGAGAGTGTCGCGTTTTGTTGAATGGTTTTTCTTGGCGGCATCTAATGCGGCTTGGGATTTTTTGACCTGTTCGTGAGCTTCTTTGATTGCCAGCTCTAAAGCTTCAAATGTTTCGTGGCCACTTTGCATTAAGCGGTCATCCCTGCGAATGCGGGCTGTGTTCACTTTTTCATGTAGAGCTTTGGCTTCTTCTTTTAGTTTGTCTTGAAGCTTTTCATATAAGGAGACGTCAAATAATTGGCGCAAAATCTGGGAACGGTCTTTGGTATTGGCATCCAAAACTTTACGAAATTGGCCTTGGGGCAATAAAATAATTTGACGAAATTGATCTGCGGAATAGCCAAGTAATTCAGAGATAGTTTGCTCAACGACAGATGTTTTCTTTTCGGCAATGGCTTTGCCGCGATTAGCATCTGTTATGTCTTGGGTATTTAAACCGCTTGCATCAAAGAGCCATGCTTGATGCAATTGCTGGGTTGTCTTGCCGCCTTTTTTTGCCAAACGCTCCTGAGCAGGGATACGGCGCACGACATAGCGTTTATCTCCTAGATCAAATACGAGTTCGACTTCAGTGAGCATATCCAATGGGGCGTGGTCTGATCGAAAATCTTTTCCATCACGTTGCGCACCTGATGATTGTCCAAATAAAGCAAAGCATAAACCATCAAATATGGATGTTTTACCAGCACCGGTCGGACCATAAATACCAAACAAACCGACATCGAATGTTTGTTCGAAATTGATAACTTCTTTGCCGGCAAAAGGGCCAAATGCTTGTAATGTCAATCGAATAGGGCGCATAATTTATGCCTCCGCTTTCGATGAAGCATTCATAGCATTATCAAGAATGGATTGTTCATCTGGGTCGATGGCTGTTTCGCGGACGTGCTGAATGAATTCAGAGATGACTTCTTGGGGATTATCTAATTTGGCATTGGCACGGCCCGTTGAGTTGCCGGACACTTCATTTTTATTCTCGCGCGTCAGTGCTATGACATTGGGATAGACACGGCGAAGGCGTGCCATAGGTTCAACCAATCCGCCCTTATCGGTGAGAATGGCGTGGATGAAATCCTGATTGTTTGGATCATCTGTTTGTTTTTCCAAATCACTCAACGCACCGCGAATTTCACGCACAGCCCTTAAAGGCTTGATCGGGATAAGATCAATATTTTCAACACCTGACTGACCAAGTGTGATGAGTGTCATGGATTTTTCATTGCCCACTTCATCAAATGCAAATGAAAGGGGCGAGCCGCTATAGCGAATATGCTCGGCACCTACTTTTTGACTACGGTGCAAATGGCCAAGGGCGACATAATGCGCGCCATTGAATGTGTCTGCAGAAACGGTTTCAATTCCGCCGACACATAGGCTACGTTCAGTTTCTGTAGTGCTCGCACCTGTGACAAAAGCATGGGCTGAAATCACCCAGCGTGCGCCATTGGGGACAAATTGTTTTGCGCATTCTACCTGTTGATTGAGCACATCAGCGGGGGTTGCAATATCTGCTTTTTCAAAGCATTCACGCGCTGAAAAAATCTCGCCATAGGGCAGAGCGCTGAAGGCGACTTCTCCAAATTCGTCGTTTAAAATCAGAGGTTTCTCGTCGCGTTGTAAACGGCCACGGATGAGCACGCGTTTGGGGTCTGCAAAGGCACCATTCATCCCTACACGTTCACCGGAATCATGATTACCTGCCAGTATGATTAGAGCTGTTTGAGTATTAAAATAAACATGGCGTTGAAAATCTTCAAATTGGCTGACGGCGCTGGCGGGCGGTGAGGCGCGATCAAAAATATCACCTGCTATTATGAGGACGTCAGGTTTTTGCTGGTCGAGCACGATTTTTAGCTGATCTAAAAAATGCTGGTGATCATCAATCAAGGATGCGTGTTTGAATGTGCGCCCTAAATGCCAATCAGATGTATGAAGTATCTTCAAGTTTAATGGTCCACTTCTAGGGCTTACTGTCCTGATTCACATGATTATCTATTGTTAAACTAGCTTGGAAGTGAAGCAAATAATGGTGTGTTATTTTTCAGAGGGTGGATAGGCTCGCCATTGCCCATCTTGTCCGCGCAAGGAAAGTTGGCCGTCAATTTCGCGGGCGTCTGACGGTGTGGCGATAGCTTTGGAAACACCGCCGGGAATATCGACGACATATGTGGGGGTGCAAAGGCCGGAAAGCGTGTTTCGAAGGCCTTGGACGAGCTTTTGGCCTTCTTCTACGCTTACACGAAAATGGGATGTGCCGGGAGCGAAATCGGGGTGATGCAGATAATAGGGACGAATGCGGTTTTCAACAAAAGTGCGCATCAGGTCTGATAAAGCATCTAGATTATCATTGACGCCTTTAAGTAAAACACTTTGAGACACCATAGGAATACCAGCATCAATCAGGTTTGCGCAGGCTTGTTTGGCTGCGTTTGAAAATTCATTGGCGTGG
>JGI2924J29684_1077064_pt1 | contig 13336 bp, 5 predicted proteins | sample BenlonsequencITS_FD_29684 | JGI IMG/M metagenome (IMG submission 29684)
AAGAAGGTAGTCGTCTTCCAGGTAGTTGTCGTAGCTGTCGCACAGGGAAGCTTCTATCCTGATTGTACAAATCGACGAGATGCCGGAAGCCATCTCAATAGAAGCGTCGACGTGAACGACCGACTCTGTAGCTCCGACATCGATGCTGTAGGAGGTGAAATCGAGGGATTGAAAGGCGGAAGAGGAGAGTGAGAATGCATCCATAAAAGATGAGGTGTCGACGACCGCCCCCTGGGCATGGTGCAGGTAGACATCGAAACGGGCACGGTCGCTATCGCTGATGGTAAGTATATCGTTGAGGTGCAATTCTACCGGTACGGGACTTGCCGTATCATTGATGAAGATGATCCTTGAAAGGCTTAAGGGGAGGCTGTGGGGCCCGTCGACGAGAAAACGATAGGTTGAATCGACGATGTTCAACTCATAGAGTTTGCCGTATTCCAGCTCCTCGTCGAAGATGATATGAAGAGTCGTATTATCAGAATTCCACGTATCATCATATGATATTGAAGGATTAACCGTGATGATGTCCCGCTTTTCATCCTCGGGGACCGCTGCGCTAAAGGTAACGAGAAGCTCATCCGCTTTTTCAATTCCCGTTGTATAGGCCGTATCTGCTATATCGTGAAGGAAAAATCCTCCGCTGATATCCTCAACCGATGAAATTTCATAGGTTCCCTTATCCCCGGCGGTAAAGCGAAAGAATGTTTCTTTTGTCATTTGATTTCCCGCCAGATCTCGGACTCCCTTTGAAATTTGTACCTCGTACTCTTCTCCCCTTTCATAGGGAACCAGGGGCGTAAAGGTTGCGCTTCGCTTGTCCGGGGACCATGATATGGTTCCCATGACTTCCGGCGAGATGGAGAAGTTGTCGATAAAACTGATCTCATCGATTCCTTCGCTGAATTCGATAAGAATAGCCGCATAGGGATCGGAAACAAGATCGCCTGCCTGGGGACTTGTTCCTGTTACAAAGGGAGGATCGATTTCTTCTCCGGTAAAAAACTGATGATTGACCTCATGCAGCAGGGAATTGCCGTAATCATCTTCCGCCTCGGTGGTGACGGTGACGGTATAGACATGGTTGGAGGTAATGCCGAGATAGGGAGTAAAGATGAGCCTGTCGGAAGCCCAGCTGAAGCTTCCCTCCAGTTGCTGATCATCCTGTGAGAATATGCAGGCAGCCTCTGTTTTCGGTCGGTCCATGGACGCAGAAAACCAGATGCTTATCCCCTGTACATCTGAGGGATCGGCATACCCTTCCGCCGGCGTTATAGAGCGCACCTCAGGGGCATCCATATGAAGGTAGTCGTCGATCATATGGCAGCCCGGGATAAGCAATGGAACGAGCACTGCAATGATAATTGCGGGAACCGGAAACGAGATGGCTTTCATGGCTTTGGCACCACCAGAAGCTGTTCGATGCTTTGCGAAAGGAAACTCCCTTCGTTATTGGCTATTCCCGATGATCCACCGGCAATGGTCATGAGATAGTAGTGTTCGCTGCTACTGGAAGAGCGGAAATTGGTATAGGTGGCGGTGAGGGTATAATCATCCTGCCAGGAGTATGCAGCGGGAGAGGGACTGCCGGATGAGGAGAAAATTTCGGCTATGGATATCTTTTCCTGCACGGCCGCTTTTTCTTCCACCTGCGCAAAGGGGCGGGAAAAGCGGAAGCGGAAGGTGTAGTCGAATGGAGAAGGCTCGGAGCTCCCGATACTCTGGGCCTGGCTGCTTGAGTATGAAGTGAGGCTGAAGGAGTTACCAGGGGCCACCCCCTCTATGGCTGAGAGTTCGAGAAGGGGAATATTGGGAGTAAATGTTTTCTTGACATCGATCCCCATGGGAATCTGATGTTTGTCTGTAACCTCTGCCTCTATTTCCAGCAGATATTCCTGGCTCATGGTGTATCCCTGTTCGGGAATGAAAACCAAGGCGTTGCGATCGGGATACGCTGCAGAAGGATCTGCGATCCAGAATGTGGTTCCGGGGCAATTGGGGGAGATGGAAAATCCCTCTTCCACCGAATCCTGGTCCATGGTCTCGGAAAATCCTATCCTGATTGCATCGTGGTAACGAAGGTCGTTGAGATCTTCGCTGAGAACGGCAAAAGGGGTGGCAGCTGCCCAGCTATTTTCTGCAACGCTTACATAGAGAATGGTGGGGGCATCGTCGTCATCGTCGACAAAAAAACTGAACTGGCTTTCCGCTGGATAGGGTACCCCCCTGCTGTCTATAAGATCTTCATCGATGGTGATGTGATACAAGGTGAGGTTTTCCCATTCATCCTCGGGAAAGATCAGAAGCAGCGTATCATCCTCTTGCCAGCTATGCCGATAGGCTATGGATGGAGTGATGTCCAGCCCCTCGGCCACACTTGTATCATCCATTGGGACGGAAAAACGAAAGGAAAGCTGGCTTTCTCCCGAAATAGTCGATCCGGGTGCAGGAATCATCTCTGTGATTGCAGGGACAGATCCCTCCTCTGCGGCATAAAAAAAGACAATCGTCTTACTGACCGTATATGTCCTTCCCTTATCATCCAGGAACCTTCCTGAAAAAACGAGACTGTAGCGCCTGCCCGGAATAAAACCTTCATCTGGAAGAAAGGAGACATTTCTTTTCTCCCAGCTATATCGCCCCTCGAGTTTCCCTTCAAAATCGGAGACGGAGAATATATCCTCAACGCTGTATTTGTCTACCCCGAAATCAAAGGAAATGGTGGGGAACTGACCCTCGGGAAGCAGGTCGTATGAACCTGAGGGAACGTATTCGATCTCATCATAATCGGGGAAAAAAAAGAGGTTGCAGGCCAATAGACCTCCCGACAGATAGATCAATAAGCAGGCTGGTAATAGGTGCCGGAGTCTCTTCATGGCAGAATCTCCACCTCCATGCCGTCCGAGAAATCGGCCCCGGGAGTGACTGCGACGATATCCCCCTGGCTTATTCCCGACGAAATAACGGCCCTATCATCTTCCTCTTTCGCTACCTCTATTTGGGTTTTAAACAGTCTCGAATTTCTGACCAGAAAAAGATACGTCCCCGTTTCCTCCTTGATGAGGGCCGAGACTGGTACGACAAGAGCGCTGTACGGTTCCCCTGTTTCGATGGTCAGACGAACGAACATGCCCGGTCGAAGGGACGAGACATCGTCGAGACGAATTTTTGCTGCCGTTGTTCTGCTTTCGGCGTTTGTATAGGGGGCGATGAAGTACAGTGTTCCCGTATAACACCTGTCGGATAGATCGCTACGAATTTCCACCCTTTGTCCCTTTTGTATAAGGCGGGTCTCCTGTTCCGGAATTTCCGCCTGAACAATGAGAGCGTTTTGTGAAAAGATGGTGAACAGGGGAGTCTCGGTGCTTGCTTTCTCTCCGAGGTAAATATTCTTTGCAGCGATAACCCCTTGTATGGGGGCGCGTATTTCCGAGCGGGATATAAGGAGGTTTACACTTTGAAGATTTGACCTGGCCGCATGCAGACGGGCCTCGGCAACGGTAAGCTCGGCCTGAAGGGTCCTGGTATTTACTTCGATCAAGACCTTGATCCGCTCCTCTTCCTCCTGCGGAACACTCAAGCCTGCTTGTGTAATATCGATGTCTCGAAAACCGATATTCTGGATGGCCAGCTCTCCTTCGGCCGTAAAAAGCTCGGTTTCCGCACTCTTTTTCTGAACCAGGAGGCTTTGGAGTTCTTCGGCCGTCACTCCTTCAATCTCAAAAAGCTGCTTCTTGTTCTCATAATTCCTGCTGACCTGTTCCAGCTCGGCCTTCAGTTGCTCGATCTTCGCTTCGGCATTTTTTATCGAGATGAATTTCGCCTCTATTTGTTTCTTTCCGTCTTCCAGCTGTTGCCTTGCCAACTCAACCGCTGCCTCTGCCGATACGATTTCTGCTTCCGCCTCGCTTTGCTTGATATCCAGCTCTTCAGTATCGATAAGCGCCAAAAGCTCACCCTTTGTAACACGATCTCCCTCATCAACCAACAAACGGACCACCGTCCCTTCCACCAGAGAGGAAACATCGGCCTTATCAAGGTAGGAAACGGTGCCGAACGAGGAAAATTCCGATCGGATCGTTTCCTCGTTAACCTCTGCAACCGATACCCGTTCAGTGACCTCCTCGTCGATTACTGTCGCCCTATCGGATGATTGCCGGGAACAAGAGGAGAGAACCAGGAGCAAAGCCGCGGCGGAAAGGGTGAAAAAACGGTTTAGGTTCATACAATAATCTCTTTTACCGTCTCTGCTATGCCCCTTACGCCGCAGGACTGAAGGAATGTCGCTTCCGAATTGTAGAGATCGACGAAACTTTCGATGAGCTTTGCCTCCTGTTGTGTAAGGGATACCTGCTCCTCGATAAGGTCGATTCGTGTTGCCTCTCCCAATTCAACCTCCTTTTGCAGGATGGAAATTTCTCTGCGGGAGATTTCCATCCGCCTTTGTGTGAGGGAGATCGTATTCATCTGATGATCGATATCGGTAAGGGCCTCTTCGATGTCGAATCGAAGATTTCGCTGGCGATCTTCGTAGGAAGAATAGCCTTTAGCCAGCTGCAGGGAGGCTTCACGCCCTGATATGAAGCCCTGCAGATTATCGAAAAGCTGAACGGAGGAGCTGTTTCCTATAGATCGTTCCTGTGGATTTGTCTTTCCCGCGCTCACATCTGTTTTGAACGGAAAAGCCGGAAGGTTGAAGGTAAAAACCATGCCGAGACTGTAACCGAATTCGGAAAGAGGAAGCTCTTCCCCCGACATTGAAAGCTCCAGTTCCGCATTGATTGATGGAATCCATGATCGTCTTGTCTGATCTCTTGTCGTCCTTGCATTTTCAAGCTGGATGAGCAGTTTTTGCAGGTCGCTGTTTTGATAGAGCGCAAGGCTTGCATATCGCTCGATCTCCTTTTCAAGATTTTTCCCCACAAGAAGAAAACCGTGGTAGTCGGGGTTTATCCTTCCCCTGATAGAGGGCAGGCTGTCCGGAGGAATTTCCAGGATTCTCGACAATTGAAAGATGTAACGCTTTTCATCCTGCCGGGTTGAGGCAAGGGAGAGGTCGATTTCTCCCAGCTGGGCCTCCATCTCAAGCAGATCAAGCTCGGTAATCATGCCGAGGCGATGCTCCTGCCGTGCAATGGTTATTTGTTTGAGGACGATCTCTCTTGTTGCCGATTGTATCTCCAGAATCCTCTTGTTTTTCAAGAGATTTGTGCAGATGGTGATTACCTGCAGGGCCAGCTGTTCTTTTATCTCATCGGTTTCTATGTCGCTAAGATAGAGCTGCGACCTCAGGTTCCTATACTGATAGGCGAGCTGCCCACCGTCGTAGAGCAGCTGATCGACGGAAAATGTCGCCTTTTTGATACGGGAATCCGCACTGTCGTAGCTTACCGAATCACTTTGGGAGTAATCGATTCCGAGACTTGGGAGAAAGTTCCTTTTCTGTATTGCAATCTTTGCCCTGGCAATTTCCCTGTCGATACTCCGGTAGTTGATCTCGTCACTTCGGGACAGGGCAAGCTCTATGGCTTCGTGGGGTGATATCGACGCTACTTCCTGGGCACAGAGCACGGGTGTCTGGAACATGCTGAAAAGAAGGGCCGCGAACACGATCATCGCACTACCGTTTTTACGCCTTTCCTTACGATTCGGTACAGATAGGAGGCTGATTCGATGGTATGTTCGGTCTCCTCGGAAAAGAAGTAGCGCCGCACGACTTTGCCGTTTGCCTGGTCCGTGAGTTGACAGCCGAGGGATACGGCATGGATTTTACGAAAATCCTTGACGATATCTCTTTGGTCGATCCTCAGATCCAAACGATATAGGGCTTCTTCTTCCTGCAGTGTATAGCGAGTTCCCAGTTCCATCAGCATTGCATCACGGGCCGTCTTTTCGGCCGGAGGCTTCTCTCCGGAAAACGAGAGTGCTATGGTTCCGGGATAGACGGTTACCTCTTCTTCGATAGGTGAGATTTTTTGAAGCTTCGAAATCGAGGAGGGATTGAACAGGGTGCTGCAGCCGCCGAAAAGCGGAAGCAGGAAAAAAAGAAGCAGGTATCGCGTTTTTGATTTCATTCGGTTTCCCCCGATTCGAGCGTTTTTATGATGGTATCGAGTGCAGGACGAAGCGAACTCTCAGGCCCCGTAAAATCAGCGGCCTTTTTGAATTGTCGCAGACTCGGTTCCCATAGGCCGAGACTCCGATAGAGCTCTCCCGTCTCTATATAGAGTTCCACCCCCCTTTGCAGGGAGGCCTCGGCACGGCTATAAGCCGTTAAGGCCTTATCGATGTGGCCGTCAGCCCGGTACGCCTTTGCCAGCAGAAACTGCAGTTCGTAATCCTCCGACGAAAGGGCCAGGGACTTCTGCACATACTCGATGGCTTTTTGCGGGTTGCCTGCGGCAAGATAACTTCGACAGAGCCATTTTACCGCATCGATGTGTTCGGGCCGCTTTTCGGCCACCTCTTCAAGGTAGGATATGGCCTCATCGGTTTCTCCAAGAAAAAAACAGCTTTTTCCGAGCATGACACTGTTCTGAAAAAAATGAGGGTAGTCATGATGAACAGATACGAAGATATCCCGGGCGGCGCGGTAGTCGCCGTTTTGATACTGCCGTTTTCCCTCGACATAACGCGTAGCTGCCTGTTCAGAAGGAACGGAAGGCGAACATGATGAGAAAAACAATAAGAGGAATCCGCATATACACAGGTACATTGCGGTTGATATAACCGAAAAACGACTTCTTCTTTTCAAAACATTCTCAAAAAAACATTAACGCTTCAAAATTATGAGTTGCAGTATATAATGATGAAATTTCGGCGTCAAGCGAAAGGGTGAAAAAGTTTTGACAGAAAAAATGTGTTACTACTATAATAGGATTGAATAAAATGGTCATGAAAAAGCGTGTATATAGATAAAGGTGGTATTCTATTATGAAAAAAACATCGTTTCGCTCAACGCTTGGGCGCTGTCTTGTATGGTTTGTGATCCTGAATCTAAGCGGAGTTCCCACACTTTTTGCGCAAAGCTTTTCCGATCCACAGTTCGGAGCCCGGGTTCTCTTTGATCGTGCCGATCGTGCATCTGATCTTTCCGAATGGACGAATATAGCCGAGGATGGCTTCTCTGAGCTCTCCGAAAGCGAACAGGTAAACTTCGAGGCGCTGCTTGAAGATCGGCTTCTCCGTTTTTCGCAGGACAATTTTCAGCAGCAGATGGAAAAGGTGAATATCGCCTTGCTCCTGGAGCGCCTTGCGGAAGTAAATAAGCACCTTCTGTATCAGACGGATGAAAACGGAGCCATCCTCTACGATGAATCCGGCGATCCGGTCATGTTCGATATAGAGAACTATGATGAGGACCAGGAGGATTGGGATGAAGAGGCCGCTGCTGTAGTAGCAGCCGCCCTTGCTTCCTGGCAGGAGGATGCCACGTTTCTCGGGGATGAAATGGCTGGACTCGTCTCCGGCCGCTACAAGGCTATCGTTGATGAGGCGCTGACCACCTCCCTTGGCGAGTATAAAAAATCGGCACAAAAGGAACTTGAGTCTCTGGTGGGAAAAAGACGTACAAGTTTTGCCGCTTTGCGTAAACAGGACACCTACAGCCTTCGTCGTAAGCAGGAGGAGGAAAGTGCCGGTGCCCTTGCCGAAACTCTTATTGGTGATACCGAGAAAGAGCTCGAAGCCTCCAGACGGGGACTTCTCGACGGACTTGAAAAGGTGACCGAAGCCCCTGCAACGGAGATTTCCTTACGCATGCAGGATTGGGAAGAGAGCTTTAAGGAGGAATTCGAAAAAGCCCTTGGGCGCTGGGATGATGCGGAAAGCCGTTTTCTCGAAGAGCGAATCAGGTGGGAGCTTGATGCCCAGGACCGCCTGGTGAGTGCCGAAGAGAGCTGGGATAAGGCCTTTACCGAGTTTGCTTCTGCCAGGAGCCGATGGGCGGAGGAGATCAGTGCGGTCATTGAGGAGGGACGAAGTCTCTGGGAGGAAAAGCAGGCTTCTTTCAGCAGCGAATTCAACGATGCCGTTGCCGGTCTGGAGGCTTCTGCCAGTGGGGAGCTTGAGAAGTTTAAGGCGGAAATCGACCAGGCCCTTTCCACCTTTCGTTCAACCATAGGCCTCCAGTCCATGGCCGAACAGTACCTCGAATACTATGAAAGCCGTATGGATGATGTTGATGTCTATCGGGAGGAGCTGCGTCCCGCCCTTGATAAGGCAGAGGAGGCGTATACCAATTACTTTCTGCCGGCACAGTCACTCCGTGACAAAAGTTTACGTCTCAAAGAGTATTTCGACGGAGGAGCTGCCCTTCCTTCGGCATCTGCGCGGGACGAAGACCTTGATTGGTATGTGGATGTCATAGAGAGGGCCGGGGAATCTCTTTTCCGTTCCTTCGGTTTTTCCAAAAACGAGGCAGAGAGGATGTGGGTAGACGTTATCGGTGAAACTGGGGTCACCTTTAGTATCAAGAAGTTTTTTTCAGGGGATACCACCACCAAAACCCTTAGTCACAAAGAGCTTGCCGGAAAGCTCTGTGCCGTGTACCAGGCTAGCTATAAGAATAACATGCATCGGGAGGCCGAGTATCAAAAACAGTACGAACTCTACCATGCCAGGGACGCCGAGGATGAGGATTACCAGCGGGAGATCGATGCGTGGAAAGGCATCCTTGAAACCGCACTTTCCGCCCGGGAAGGTGCCGAAGCGCATCTCTACGATTTAGAGGACTATGCATCGGGCTATGGAAGTGATCGGGGGGAATACTCGGTGGCGGGGGATAGCTACGAGGCGGAACTTGCCCGTCTCTCCAGAAGGGTTTCCTATTTACAGGGGCAACTTGCGGTATCGGAGGCGGTCATTGCGTATGTACATGAAGAGAGCTCGCTGAGGCCGACCGAGGCGGAAACGGCGGCCGAACTCGAGGCCTCGGCCGAAAGGCTGGAAGAGGCCAGAAACGGCTATAATGCGGCCCAGGAAGCGGTGCAGGGGCTTATGGCGGAGATGGAAAGACTTCAGGAAGAGATGGACCAGATGAGTGAAACCGTCATCACTCCGGCAGAGGAAGCTCTTTCGGAAGCAAGAGAGCTCTTTGAGAACGCCTGGAGCGTCTATACGGCAAACGATACGGCCCTTCTTACCAGCGTTATCAACGATATGGAACACGAGATCAGCTCCTACTATCTCGAAAACGGCAGGTTTGATCTCTATCTGGACTATTTTACGGCCGCCGAGCTGTGGAACCGTAATAACGAGGAGGAAGAACAAAGAAGCCTTCTTGACGAACTCGATGCTTCGTCCCATGAGTTGGAGGAGTCACTTGCGTCCCTTGAGGAGTTTCATGTCAACTGGGAAGCTTGGGACGGCTCCCTTTTTACCGCAGCCCTTGCCGATGCCGGTTTTCAGTTTCCCGAGGAAAAACGGTCGGAGCTTAGCGCCCTCTTTGATGCAGGAAAGAATAGCGGCGGCGAGGGGCAACTGGCACGGGCCTGCCTGGAAGAAGAGCTTGCTTCTTACCGGAAGGCTATCGCTTCTCAGCTGACCTATAAGCAGGCTGCAGGGACGATACTGGAAATAGAGGATTTCGACGCCTGGGGGGATGAGGCAGGATGGCTGGCTTGGCTCCGGGATGATGCGGAGACCGCCGAAAACGGTTACCTTGCTGCCAAGGCCTCCCTTCTTCGTGACGCTCTGCGTTATTCAGATGGGGAGGGCGATGAGAGGAGTGCCCTGTTGGCATCCTATCTCAAAACCCTGTATCCGGATGAAGCCGAACGTGCCGATCTGGCCGATGCCTACGACGACTTTGCCGAAGGTTTGTCCCTGGTTGCCGATGGCTCTGTGAGCAGAGAAGAGGCGGTGGAGGGGATTGACCCTGCGCTGCTGGAGCTGTTTCACGATTTTGTGGACAACGGGGGCATTGCCGTGAAAAACGGCTACGATCTGAGCAATCCTTTTTTGAAGGATGAGCTTTCTCGGCTGCAGGATAAAAGGGCCCTTGTCTCTGCAGCGGATGAGTACGGCGCCCAGATGATTCCCGTGGCCGATGCTCATCGGAATTCGATGCAGACAGAGCTGCTCGCACTTTTTTCCTTCGACAGGGAGGAGGAACCATACCTGTCGGATCGTGATGATCTTGTTCTGCTTTTGTCCGATATGTACAAGGCTGGTGAGATTCCCGACTATTTTGAGGATCGGGTCCTCTATTACCTCGCCTCCGTAGCGGCCCGGGACGAGATCGACCTTTCTGGTGCAGAAGAGCTTCTTGCTTCGGCGGACAGCGGGCTCTCTGCAGCCCTCGAGGCGATGCAAAATACAGTCCCCGAAAGCTATCAGGATCTGGCAAAGCTTACCAGCCTTGCTGCAAGCCTGGAACTGGAGGGCAGCGAGGAGCTTCTTCTCCTTGCCTCGGCCGCGGTCGTGGAGGATGCAACGGCTTTGGGGCAGGATGCGGGCGAGAGTTTATCGGCCTATCTCCGTCTGTGTGGTTTTCCTTCCGATGCCCTTTCCCTGGATGAGGTTCTGGCCTTCGATCCCGACTCGTATCTTTGTGACCCGGAAGAAGGCTATTGGGCCTATAGAGACGGGGATTACCGTACGGCTGCCGAGGCCGCTTCAGGAACGGATAACCCCTTTCTTTTCGGCCTTACCGCCGCGCTTTTGGATAGGAATGGGGAGGAGCTCTCGTTATCGGAGCTTGCCTTTGAGACTGCCTCATGGTACCGGCAGGCGATCGACGGCGATATTACCGACTATTATGCCGGTGCACTTGCCTCGTATAAGGCGGCATCGGCACTGGCGGAGCTTGAAGGCATGGTGATCGAGGGGGATGATCCCTTTCGCGAGGCCCAGGCAGGGTACGATTTGCTTTCCTCTGCCTTTACCGTCATGAATGGCGAATCCCCGGAGGAAGAAGGTGAGAGCGACTATGCAGCGGCCGCCGCTGCGGTGGAGAGTAAACGAAGGTCCATAGCAGATGCCGAAAAGGATCTTGTGGATCTCAAGACACAGCTTGAGCACCAGCGTGAAGAAAAACTGGCCTATTTGCGGGATGTGGTGACTCCCCGCCAGGAGGCCCTTTCGATGGCCCAGGCCGCATATGACGAGAGTAGGGCCAATTATGGCTTGCTGCTGGACGAGTACCAGGGCCTTGCTGCCTCCTATGGTGAAAAGAGTCTGAGCGTGGATGATGCCTATTCGGCTTTTTGTCAGGCTCGCCTGGAATACCAGACGGCGAATGAGATCTATGACTATGCATCGGGAGGTTACGATCTGCTCGATTCCGGGCCCCAGGTCCTCTACCAGAGTAGGCAGAAAGAGTATGAGGATGCTCATGAGCTGTTGGCGTTGATGGAGGGGCTGGAGATCGAGGATAGTTCGTTCTCCGATACCCTCGATCCCGATTACCTGGTAAAGCGGGATGAAATCAAAGGGCTTCAGGAACAGATTAGCTATCTTCTTGACGCCTATTCCACCATGGAAGAGAAGGTCGCCCGTACCAATATCTTGATCGGGAATGCATATACCGAAAATCTGGAAGCGGCCTTCGATCTTTTCGATTTTCCCTATGGAGCCGATGGGTTTATCATTGATTACGATGCGTCTTCCGACCAGCTTAGCGATTTTACCCAGGTGGAGAATGGCGATATCCTATCCTCGGTGGAAGCGTATTTCGACGGTGAAGATGAAGATATCGCAAGGAAGTTTTCCCGGGACATCACCCTGTGGCTCCGTGCCCTGAACGAACACGAGGATCCCGAGGCATTGATGCGACAGTTTGGCCGTGCCTTTTTCTATGAGTTTTCCGAGGCAAAAGAGGACGGGAAATATCTTGTAGATGTTTCCGTTATGGGGGGCTCGGCCTTCAAAACTCTGGTGGATGATTATGTTCATTTTCGTCGCACCGTATCTGTTCCGAGCCCTCTGGGTGATGGTGATACCGAAATAGTGGTCTCAATAGATGGCCGACAGTGGCTCAAGGATAAGAGTGCGTCCTCCTACGCGACTGTCTTCTCCGGCGATGAGGAGATGCAGCGCCTCTATGCCTTTTACAAGACGATGCTCCGGGGAGGAAAGATGAGGAAGACTGTAAGTGAGGCGTTAGACCACGAGTTGAGCTATCAGATTTCCTCGTATGTGGATAAAAAGGCAAAAAAGCTTCAGAGAAAATATGGCAGGTGGTACCGGCCCTTAAAAAGAAGAAAGTCCAGAAGAATCAGGGACCTTCGGAAGGCCCTTCCCTCTTATTCGGCCCAAAGGGGAAAAAGCCGTTTGCTGATTGCCGATACCCTGGAAAGGGCTTCTTCTTCCTATGACCAGTACGCTATTGAAAAGGAGTATCTGAATCAGCTTCTGGGAAACAAAGGCGGAACCCTTGCTCAGAGCGATCAGCTTATTGCCCTCATCGAGTCTGAAACCGACAGACCGCTTTCAGATGCTCAGAAAGAGTATCTTACCATACAGTTTTCAAAGCTTTCCGATGGAGAGCGCTCTTCCAACTTTACCGCTCTGGAAGGCGTGAAAGAGGCTATGGACGGAGAGATCGCAGGGGCTACGCAAGAGCTGGGGGAGCGGGTTGCTCTGCTTCGAAGCGAAAGAAGTGCCCTGCTTACAGAATATACCCGCTTGCAGTCCGAAGATGAAAAGGATTGGGATGCCATCGAAGAGGTCGCGGTACAGTTATACCAAGATCCTTCGTTCAGCGAAGAGGACTATTTTGATGCCGAACTAAGCTTTTCCCGGGGGACGGAAAGCTACGATCCTTCCGGGGCCGCCGAGGTGCTATCTGCCTACGGAGAGCGCCTTGCCTCCTTTTACGAATATCGTCTCGGCCTTGCCTCGGGCTTGCAACTGGAAAAACTCTACACCGAGGCAGAAGACCTTCAGCGTCAGGAGCTGGCGTGGGAAGAACAGACGGGAGAGCTCTTTCAGGTGGGAATGGCCGAGTGGATCGACGGTTATAAAGAGCTTCTTGGCATGAGAAAGCGCTGGCAGGACGAATATGAGCGTGATTACGTCGAAAAAGCGACAGTGTGGCAGGAGAAGTACGACCGGCTGGTTATGCTGAAGAACGACTGGGCCAATGAAGCGGCGGATGCAGCGGTGCGGACGGGAACGCTTGCGAGTGCGCGGGAACTGGGGCTGGATGCTGATGCAATGATAGCGGAGGCGGAAGGGCTGTTAGTACCTGATATCTCTCTGCAGGCGCCGGACCTTGAGGATGTGACGGCCCGGCTGGTGGACGGAATGACACTGGGGCGGGTGATGGGAAAGGCGAAGAGTCTGACGGCCCGGCTTGGGACGGATACGGTACTGGTGGCGGCGATGCTGCCGC
>JGI2924J29684_1077063_pt1 | contig 13326 bp, 10 predicted proteins | sample BenlonsequencITS_FD_29684 | JGI IMG/M metagenome (IMG submission 29684)
GCGAGGCGCGATCGAAGTGAGCGCCTCGAGATAGCGAACGGGGAACGCAGTGACCCGTGAGTGGTGTGGCAACCCCCTGTTGGCTGATAGCAGGACGCTTTGTTCTCGTAGTCACCTCGAAGACGCTGCTATACGAGCATCACAGACATCTGTAGCAGTTGGTAGCGCCACGAAAACAGGTATCCAAAACCGCAACAGAGCCGACTAGTCGTACTCGTAGAAGCCTTTCCCCGTCTTCTTGCCGAGTTCGTCCGCCTCGACCTTGCGCTTGAGGAGATAGGCCGGCTTGTATCGGTCGCCCAGTTCCTCGTGAAGCGTCTCGGAGGCGTGCAGACAGACGTCCAGTCCGATGTGGTCGGCGAGCGTCAGCGGCCCCATCGGGACGTTCGTTCCGAGTTCCATCCCGGCGTCGATGTCCTCTTTGCTCGCGACGCCCTCGTCGAAGGCGCGGATGCCCTCGTTGATCCAGGGCATGAGGATGCGGTTGGTGACGAAGCCAGGCTTGTCGTCGGACTCCCAGGTGGTCTTCTCGAGCGATTCCGACAAGTCGTGGGCGAAGTCGACGACCTCCGAATCCGTCTTCTCGCCGACGACGACCTCCACGCCCTCCATGATCGGGACGGGGTTCATGAAGTGGAGGCCGACGACCCGCTCGGGTCGGTCGGTCGCACTCGCGATCGAGGTGATCGAGAGCGTGCTCGTGTTCGTCGCCAGCACGGTCTCGCCGTCCGTGACCTCGGCGAGATCCTCGAAGATGTCCTTTTTCACCTCGAGGTCCTCGACGGCGGCCTCGACGACGACGTCACAGTCCGCCAGATCCTCGAGGTCGGTCGTCCCCTCGATCCGGCCGCGGATCGTCTCGGGGTCGTCCTCCAGGGCATCTTTCCCGTCGAGGCGCTCGAGACTCGAGTCGATCGAGTCGAAGCCGCTCTCGACGAACCCCTGCTGGATATCCCGCATCACAACGTCGTAGCCGTGCGTGGCGGCGACCTGTGCGATACCGCTGCCCATAGTTCCCGCGCCGACGACGCCGACGCGGTCTACCGTCTCGAGATTCATCAGGAAATCCTGTTCTCACGACGATAATAAGTGTAGCGCTCCATCGAGCGATCACCCGTGTTTTTCTCGTTCTTCCTGGCGTAGTTCGACCCGTCGGATCTTGCCGCTTGCGGTCTTTGGCAGTTCGTCGACGAACTCGATGCGCCGAGGGTACTTGTAGGGAGCCGTCTCCGCTTTCGTGTACTCCTGGAGTTTCGTCTCGAGGTCGTCGTTTCCGTCGTAGCCCTCGGCGAGGACGACGTAGGCCGTGACGACGCTGCCGCGTTTTTCGTGTGGGCTGTCGACCGCAGCGGCTTCGGCGACCGCCTCGTGGCTGACGAGGGCGTCCTCGACCTCGAACGGGCCGATTCGGTAGCCCGCGGAGATGATGACATCGTCGGCGCGACCCTCGAAGAAGAAGTAGCCGTCCTCGTCGCGGGTCGCGAGGTCGCCGGTGCGGTAGTAGTCACCGGAGAGGGTCCGTTCGTCGAGGTCGGGCTTCTCGTAGTAGCCGTCGAAGATCGCCGGCGAGTCCACCGGGACGGCTATCTCGCCGATTTCGCCGGGATCGACCGGTTCGTCCTCGTCGAGACCGAGGATCGTCGCGCCGACGCCCGGCGTCGGCTGCCCCATGCTGCCGGGTTTGACGTCGATCCCGGGGTAGTTCGTCACGAGCGCGACCGTCTCGGTCTGCCCGTAGCCGTCACGCGGCGTGACGCCCCAGACGTCCTCGATGCGCTCGATCGGCTCCTGATTCAGCGGTTCACCCGCCGACAACGCGTCGGTGAGGTCGACGTCGTAGGCCTCGAGGTCGGCGTTGGCGAGCATTCGGTACTGCGTCGGGACGGCACAGAGTCTAGTGACGCCTTCCGACTCGAGGAGTTCGAGGAAGGTCTCGGGATCGAACTCGCCGTCGTAGACGAACTGGGTCGCGCCAGTGGTGAGGCCAACGCCGACCGGACTCCAGAACCACTTCGCCCAGCCGGTGCCGGTCGTCGCCCACAGCAGTTCGTCCTCTAGGTCGGTGTCTTCGTCGATTCCCCACCAGTAGGGGGCGTTGATCCGATTGAAACAGTACTGCCAGCGGTGTTTGTGCAAGACGGGTTTCGGTTTCCCTGTCGTTCCGCTGGTGTAGTTGATCGACATCGGGTCCTCGGCCTCGAGATCGGGGCCGTCGTACTCGGTCGGTTGGCCGTCGACGATCGACTCGTAGGTCCGAAAGCGGTCGTCGTCGCCGTCATCGCCGCTCTCGCCCTCCTCACCGCCCTCACCGCTTTCGCCGTCGAGGACGATCACACGCTCGAGTGGCGTTTCTTCGAGGACAGGTTCGACCATGTCCGTGAGACTCTCGTGGACGACGATCGTCGTCGCCGAGCAGTCGTTTGCCCGGAATGCGACGTCCGCTGGGCGTAGCATCGACGAACACGGGACGACGAGCGCACCCGTCGAGAGCACGCCGAGCTGGATCGTGAACGCCTCCGGGTGGCGAGGAAACAGGTGCAACACCCGGTCGCCGGTCCCGACGCCGTGGTCTGTGAGGGCGTTTGCGAACCGGTTTGTGTCGTCACGGACGTCGGCGTACGTTCGTTCGGTTCGGGTGCCATCCTCGTCGCGGAATCGAACTGCGACTCTATCGCCGAACGTCTCGGCGTGGGACTCGACAGCCGACACGACTGTGTACGACGTTGGAACGTCCCACTCGAACTCCGCTATCGTGGTATCGGAAGACACACCCATACGTGACGACTCACATCGTCGTCTGGTTAATAGTTTGTCAGTGTTTTCGACAGCAGATATCGACGCTGACTCGAGGTGTGACGGTCTGCTGTAGCGATCAGACGACGGGTTGGGCACCGTCGTCTCGGTTACAGCCACGATGCCGTCGTACTCGTCTCGGATGGTGTCTCACGACGCGATCTCGCAAGGACCGATCGTTCAGTGTCCGACAACAAGACTTTAGAATCTTGGTACTGATGGTCATACTAATGTTCGATCAGCAAGAGCTCGAGGGAATCCGCGAGCAGCGAGAGCGCTGGGAGAACGAGCGACTCGACCCCACACTCGAGGCCCACGGGGAGCGCCAGGACCGCTTCGCGACGGTCTCGAACCACGAGGTCGATCGGCTCTACACGCCAACGGACGTCGACGATCTGGACTACCTCGAGGATCTCGGCTTTCCCGGCGAGCCGCCGTACACGCGGGGAGCCTACCCGACGATGTATCGCGGTCGGACGTGGACGATGCGGCAGTTCGCCGGCTTCGGGACGGCCGAGGAGACGAACGAGCGGTTCCACTACCTGATCGACCAGGGTCAGACCGGGCTCTCGACGGCGTTCGATATGCCGTCACTGATGGGGATCGACTCCGACCACCCGATGAGCGAGGGTGAGGTCGGCAAAGAGGGCGTCGCAGTCGACACGCTGCGTGACATGGAGATCCTGTTCGACGGGATCGACATCGGCGAGGTCTCGACTTCTTTCACGATCAACCCGTCGGCGGCAGTCATCTACGCGATGTACATCGCGCTGGCCGACCAGCAAGGCGTCCCCCGCGACGAGGTCCGGGGAACCCTCCAGAACGACATGCTCAAGGAGTTCATTGCCCAGAAGGAGTGGGTCGTGCCGCCCCGGCCCTCACTGGACATCGTCACTGACACCGTCGAGTTCGCCGTCGACGAGACGCCGAAGTTCCACCCGATCTCTATCTCCGGCTACCACATCCGCGAGGCCGGCGCAACCGCCGCACAGGAGGCTGCTTTCACTCTCGCAGACGGGTTCGCCTACGTCGAGGACTGTCTCGATCGCGGCCTCGAGGTCGACGAGTTCGCGCCGCTGCTTTCTTTTTTCTTCAACTCTCACAACTCCATCTTCGAGGAGGTTGCCAAGTTCCGCGCCTCCCGTCGGATCTACGCCCGCGTGATGGAAGATTGGTACGGTGCCGAGAGAGACGAGTCCAAACGGCTGAAGTTCCACACCCAGACCGCCGGCCAGTCGCTGACGGCCCAGCAGCCACTGAACAACATCGTTCGCGTGACGATCCAGGCGCTTGCCGGCGTGTTCGGCGGCACCCAGTCGCTGCATACCAACAGCTTCGACGAGGCACTTGCCCTGCCCAGCGAGAAGGCCGTCCGAGTGGCACTGCGCACCCAGCAGATCATCGCCGAAGAGTCAGGTGCAGCCGACATCGTCGACCCGATGGGTGGCAGTTTCGCCATCGAGACGCTCACCGACGAGATAGAAGCAGAGATCATGGCCTACCTCGAGGAGATCAAAGAGAACGGCGACGGCTCCGTCCGCGACGGCGTCCTCGACGGCATCGACCAGGGCTACTTCCAGCGTGAGATCCAGGAGTCAAGCTACGAGTACCAGCAACGCGTCGAACGCGGCGAAGAAGTCGTCGTCGGCGTCAACGAGTACACCATCGAAGAGGACACCTCCCCCGAGATCCTTCAGGTCGACGAGACTACCCGCGACCGACAGTTAGAGCGCCTCGAGGCGGTCAAGGAAGAACGCGACGACGAGGAGGTCGAGGCGGCCCTCGCCGCCCTCTCCGATGCGATCGAGAGCGACGAGAACGTCATGCCCTCCATCGTCGACGCCGTGAAAGCCTACGCGACGATGGGCGAGATCATGGCGATATTCGAGAACCATCACGGCGCATATCAAGAAGAGCTCAGTCCGGTCTAATACGGGCTACTGTCTCGGTTCCCGCGATCGGCGAGGGCCGTCCGAAAGGCAGTGGAAAACGGTCCCACGGAAAGAGCGTCGACGGAGCCGTTCAGTCGAGCAGATCCTGTGCGATCGTGTTCCGGAGCACTTCGCTCGTCCCCTCGTAGATCTCGTTGAGTTTGGCGTCGCGGTAGTAGCGTTCGACCGGGAAGTCTTTCGTGTAGCCGTAACCGCCGTGGATCTGGATGCCTTCGTTTGCGACTTCGCGGGAGATCTCGCTGGCGTAGAGTTTCGCCTGGGCGGCCTCCTTGATGAACGATTCGCCGCGGATCTTCTTGTCTGCTGCGTCGTGCATCAACAGCCGTGCAGCACGGATCTTCGTGTCCATGTCGGCGATCTTGTGCTGGATCGACTGGAACTCCGAGATCGACTGGCCGAACTGCTCGCGGTCCTGGCTGTACTCGAGGGCCGCATCGAGTGCCGCCTGGGCGATGCCGATCGAACGGGCGGCGATCGTGATCCGGCCGCCGTTTAACGTCTTCAGCGCCTGGACGAAGCCGTCGCCTTCCTCGCCAAGCAGGCGGTCTTCGGGAACCCAGAGGTCGTCGAACCGGAGTTCGGCAGTCGGACAGCCCTTGTCACCGAGTTTGTCCTCCGTTCCTTCGACGATGAAGCCGTCGTCCTCCCCGGGTCGGACGATAAAAGAGCTGATACCCCTGTTGCCGGCCTCGGGGTCGGTCTTTGCAAACACTGTCACCGTGTCCGCGACCGAGCCGTTCGAGATCCAGAGTTTCTCGCCGTTGATCAGGTAGCCGTCACCATCTTTCTCCGCGGTTACACCGCTGCGCTCCGGGGCTTCGTCTGCCTCGCACTTTTCTGCCGTCGTCACCATGGAGGGAACGTCACTGCCTGCACCGGCCTCTGAGAGGGCGAACGCACCGATATCCGTTCCCTCCGCCAGCGGCGTCAGGTACTTTTCTTTCTGGGACTCGTCTCCGAACGCGTAGACCATGTTGCCCGCAAGCGAGATGTGGGCGGCGACGATCGTTCCCAGGCCGCCGGAGCCACGCGAAATCTCCTCGAGTGCCGCGGGGTAGGCGTGGTAGTCGAGTCCGGCACCGCCGTACTCTTCGGGGAACGGCATGCCCATCAGTCCGAGTTCGGCGAGTTCGTCCACGAGATCACGAGGGAACTCGTCGGTCTTGTCGACCTCGTCGGCGACGGGGACGACTTCCTCGTCAACGAACTCGGTGACCATCTCTTTGATCTGACGTTGTTCGTCCGTGAGACTGAACTCCATACGTACGACTTCGCCGATTGTCCCTATAGAAGTTCCCCTTCGATGTCACAACGTCGCAACTAACGGGGCAAGGGTCGGTACGACGTGTCGTGACGGAACGAGTACAGCCGACGCTTGGGTTGGCGTGTGCAGTCACCGTGGACTCCGAACGCGGCGTATTTGTACGGTTCGATAGACGCGATCATAATTATGATATAAAGTGTTATAAATACAGACAGATAGTCTGTCTAGAGCCGACCTTTCGGACGAGTTGCAGACACTACCAGAAAGGACCATAGACGCCAAATAACGTAATATACTTCTTTCGTGCCAGAATAATAACCCATGTTGTCGGCTTCGACCTATCGAATAAATAGTGATACGTATATCTATAGTTCTTGCAACTGGTATTAGTTCATATGTTTCTTCGGCCGCGGACGATAGGCTTTTCTACCGGGCTGACTAACCGGTCAGTCGAACACGGTGACAGGCGTGACAGACGGACGAACTGCTCTCGGCGACGCGGACGCCCGAGTACTACGGCAACGAAGCACAAAACGATGCGGGTACGGAGCCATCCCTTCGATCACAGGTTTCCGGCTGCCGAGGTCCCAGTATCGGATACTGAGTAGCGACAGTACTCATCCGTGAGTCGCGTCCCGAACCCGTTGCGGCTGGTGATTCTCTACATCGGTCTCGCGCTGGCGCGTCTCGGTCTGATCGACCGAGAACGCGCTATCAAGACGACCGTCCTCGCGTGGCCCCGCATCGTCACCGGAATCGCGCGCATGTCGAAAAGCGCAGTCGACGTCGCGATGGTCGGCGTCGCCGTCGGCACCTCGGCAGTCGCCGGCGTCGGCTTCGCCGGTCCGTTCTGGGGGCTCGCGTTCGCGATCGGTGGCGGCGTCGCCGGTGGCACCATCGCACTCGTCTCACAGCGATACGGAGCCAAAGCGTACGACCAACTCGGACTTGCCGTCCGCTCGAGTACACTCCTCGTCGTCGTGATCAGTGCTCCAGTGACCGCCGTCTTCTGGGCTTATCCGTACGAGTTCATTTCGTTGCTCAGCAGCAACGAGTCGGCGATCGAGTACGGCGCACGCTATCTTCAGTACGTCGCGTTCGGCATTCCGTTTGCAGGGCTGAACCTCGTCGGCAGCCGGGTGCTCGTCGGTGCAGACGACTCCTACACCGCGATGCAGGTCCGTGCCGGCGGCGCGATCGTAAACATCGGACTGAACGCGGTGTTCATCTTCGTCCTCGACCTGGAGGTCGTCGGGGCAGCTCTCGGCACGGTGCTCTCGAACGCCGCGGTGACGGCGACGTTTGCCATCGGGCTCTCTGCGGGTTGGTTCCCGGGGATCGGTGCGTTCCCGGTCCGGATCGATCCGGTCGCGTCGTACCTCGACGGAGAGACGATCCGCGATCTGGTCACGATCGGACTGCCGGTCGGGGCGCGAAACCTCGTCTTCGTCGTCGCCGAGTTCCCGATGCTCGGCATTCTCGACATATTCGGAGAGAACACCGTCGCAGCGTTCGTCATCGCTCGCCGAATCTGGGGGCTGATGAACACGCCCGGCTGGGGGTTCGGCCTCGCGTCCTCGAGTCTCGTCGGGCAGTCACTCGGCCAGAACGACGAGCAGACGGCGGAAGCCTACGGCCGAGACATCATCCGATTCGCCGTCGCGACCTACCTCGTCTCTGCCGTTCTCATTGCAGTGTTTGCAGAACAGATCGTCGTTCTGTTCGCGGATAGCCCGACGAGCCCGGAGATCCCGATCGCGATCGACCTCGTCTACGCGGCCTGCGTGGCGGTCGTTTTCCAGGGCATCTCCGGTGCAGCAGCGGGTCCGCTCGACGCGAGCGGTGACACACAAGTGCCGTTCGTGAGCCAGTTTATCGGAATGTTCCTGGTCGCGATCCCGCTTGCATATCTCGGTGCGACGACCGCACTGGGATACTGGGGGCTGTACCTGGCGTTTCTCGCGGAAACGACCGTTCCGGCCGCAATCAACTACTGGCGATTCAGAACCGACGAGTGGAAAGCGATCAGCCAGTCCTACCGACCCGAGCCGGCAGTCGCGGACGACTGACGCTCCCGACAACCGATCGAACGATACGCCACAACTGGGGCAAGAACTTAACCCACTCCGACGTGAGACCAAACGATGAAGCGACGGACGTTCGTCCGTGCCGTCGGTGCCGGTCCGGCCGTCGGAGTCGCCAGTCTCGCCGGCTGTCTCGAGCGCGAGACCGGCGAGGAAGAAGCGCCCGCACCGTCCGACGAAGACGAAGACACGCTCCGCGTCGCGACCTACTCCTCGATGGTCACCGGAGAGTCGCCGGCAGGAGCGTGGCTCGCCGAGGCCTTCGAGACAGAACACGAGGACGCCGAGATCGTCTGGACGGTTCCCAAAGCAGGTATCGAAAACTACGTCCGTCGTGCAAAACTCGAGGCATCGATCGACGCCGACGTCTACCTCGGACTCACGCTCGGCGAACTCGTCTCCGTCGACGAAATCCTCGAGGAGGACCGTCTGTTCGAACGCCTGCAGCGAGATCGACTCGGCCGCGACGACCGCGTTCGTGACGAGCTCCGCTTCGACGATCCCCACGATCGGGTCCTCCCGATCGATACGGGCTACATCACGCTCGTCGGCGACGAAACCGAACTCGAGGGCGGCATGCCCGACTCCTTCGACGCGTTGCTCGAGCCCGACTACGCCCACAGCCTGCTCGTGCAGGACCCCCGTCGATCCGATCCAGGTCTCGCTTTTCTGTTGTGGACGGTCGCCGAGTACGGCGACGACTCTCTCGAGTACTGGACCGAACTCCTGGACAACGGTGTACAGGTACACGAGCGCTGGACGGCGTCTTACCGCGAGTCCTACCTCGAGGGCGAACGGCCACTCGTCGTCTCCTACTCGACGGATCGTGTCGCTGCGAGTGCGGCCGGACGGGAACTTCGCCAGCACGTGGTCGGTCCGCTCGATAGAGAGGGATACGAGAACACGGAAGGGATTGCGGTCTTCGCGGACGCGCCACGGGAGGAACTCGCCTACGAGTTCGTCGACTTCGTCCTCTCGCGGCCGGCCCAGCGCGAACTCGCCGCTCGAAACGTCCAGTTCCCTGCCGTCGGCGAGGAGTACGTGGACCTCGACGAGCGGTTCGGAGAGCACGCCCACGAGCCCGACGAATCGGTAACGGTTAGTTACGACGAGTTGTACGGCAACGTTTCCACCCTGCTCGAGAAGTGGGAGACAGAAATAGCCTCGTACACCGAACAACGGTTTACGAGTCCGCTCTAGTTTTATCACTGGGAACGTGGTACGTCGGCCCGCATGGCACTGCAACAGTTCCTCAGTGGCGACCCCTCGAAGCAGTCGACGCTCTATCTCGCGATCGGCATCATCTCGCTCGTGAAAGCGATCGCGGTCCGGAACGACCCCAACCGGTTCCGTCGAGAGCTACTCGATGCTGGTCTCTTTCTCGGCGTCGGCATCGTACTGCGACGATACAGCACGCTCAAAGAGGAGAAGCGAGCCGAGATCAAGTCCGGCCTTCCCGACTGGGCTACCACTCGAACGGCGTCGACGGATAGCGAGACCGGCCTTGCGACGCTCGCGAATCGGCTGACGGGCGGACCAGGCAGCGAGCAGGAACCCGAACCAACGCTGCGGGATCGTGCTCGTGGCGTCGTCTCCTAGGACAGCGGCTCGAGCTCCGCAGTGAAGTGGCGAATCTCCGGCATCTCGGGTTCGGTCGCGAGTTCGAGTCCTGGAACGGACTCGCCTTTCTCGAGGACGGCTTCGACGGTGTCGGCGACGTGTTCGAAGTGCTCGCGGTGGTAGGTCCGACGCGGGACGGCGAGTCGAACCAGTTCCGGCCGGTCCGTGTCGGGAAACGCGAAGCTCCCGAGTTCGACGCCGCGAACGCCGCCCTCCCGGTAGAGCTCACAGACGAGCGCCTGCCCAGGAAACGCCTCGTCCGGGAGGTGTGAGAGCGCAGCACCGGCGTCGAGGTAGACCGCGTGGCCCCCGACCGGCCGGTAGATCGGGACGCCGGCCGCCTCGAGCAGCGAACCGAACTCCTCGATCTGTTCGATGCGATCCGCGAGGTACTCGGAGTCGACGGCCTCCCGGAGCCCGACGGCGAGTGCCGCGACGTCGCGTCCGGCCATCCCGCCGTAGGTCGGAAAGCCCTCGTAGAGGATCGCCCGCTGTCTGGACCGTTCGTACAGTCGTGCGTCGTCGGTTGCGACGAAGCCACCGGCGTTGACGAGTCCGTCTTTCTTGCCGCTCATCACGACGGCGTCGGCGTAACCGAGCTGTTCGTGAGCGATTTCGGCGATCGAAGCCGCCGCGAACTCCTCTTCACGTTGCTTGACGAAGTAGGCGTTTTCGGCGAACCGACAGGCGTCGATCACGAACCGGGCGTCGATTTCGTCGGCAAACGCCCGGACCCGTCGAGTGTTCTCGACGCTGACCGGCTGGCCAGCCGCCGAGTTGTTCGTGATCGTCTGAACGACCACGGGAACGCTATCGGCTCCGACCTCGTCGACGAGTTCGCGACCGCGCTCGAGCGAGAAGTTTCCCTTGAATGGTGCCGTCACGTCGGGATCGTGGGCCGACGGAACCGGACAGTCGACTGGGTCTGCACCCTGGTTCGCAACGTGGGCACGAGTCGTATCGAAGTGCGTGTTGTTCGGGACGACGTCGCCTTCTTCCAGTAGTGCTCCGTAGAGGACGTTCTCCGCACCACGACCCTGATGGGCTGGAACGACGTGGTCGAACCCCATCACGTCGCCGACGGCCGACTCGAGTTCGTCGAAACTGCGCGATCCAGCGTAGGCTTCGTCGCCACGGACGAGTGCCGCCCACTGGGCGTCGCTCATCGCTCCCGTCCCGCTGTCGGTCAGGAGATCGACGAAAACGTCGTCTGCATCGAGATTGAACGCGTTGTATCCTGCCGACTCGAGGTTCTGTTCGCGCTGTTCTCTGGCGGGGAGGGAGATCCGTTCGACCATCTTCGTCTTGTATGCGACCATACCTACCCTGTGACGGCCGGACAGTTCAAATCGAGTGACGGAACGTGGATAGCTGCGGATCGACTCGCCGTACAGACGACGGGTTCGAACAGCTATGGACAGGTTCGGTGTGTGCGACGACGCCTGGGCTGTCCAGACACGACACGAGTAGAGCGTACTGGTCGAAACCGGCCGAGTGGAAACGGCCGGCCGAACGAGCCTCCAAACGGGTAATCGGGAAGACGCGGCGGTGGGACCGCCGCGGCAGACTGGCGGGATACGATCGCTCACAAATAGAGTGAGCGTGGCAACGACTGAAACCCCCCATCCCGCCAGATGATCCATTCTGCCCCTCGACAGTAAAAACTATCGGCTGTCTGAATTATAGCGCTCGGTTACAGATCTGCCGTTCCAAGCCCCGATTTCTCCGTACCGAGGGCAGTCGAGCGAAGACAGCCCACCGAAAAACGAACGCGTCGCAGTCAGACGATGTGTTGAGTCAACTCGAGGGTTTTTTCTCGGTCCGCCCAGTCGACAAACAGTGCAACGCTGGTCGCGCTCGTGACGACGTCTTGGAGGTTGATCCGTTCCTCGGCCAGCGGATTGACGATGTCGTTGACGATCCCCGGACGGTTGGGGAGTTCACCACCAGTGACTCGGACGACAGCGATCGGTGAATCGACGGTAACGCTCGAGAGTTCGTCGCGTGCGATGACCTCGCGGTGGAGGATGTTTTCGGCGCGTTCGGCTTCGGTCTCGTCGATGTAGAACGTAACCGTGTCCACTCCGCTCGCGACTGCGTCGACGTTGATGTCGCTCTCCGAGAGTGCTTCCGAGAGGTGATGGAAGACGCCGGATTGGTTGCGGATCGCCCGACCGGCGATGGTCAGGCAGGCAAGCGGTTGCTCGCGAAGGTCGACGAGGTTCTCGAACTCACCCTCGATACTGGTGCCGCCCGACAGCAAGTCGCCGTGTTGGTAGTGAACGACGCGAACGTCGAGGTTGCCGTCTTTGTACGAAAGCGCCGACGGCGCGACGACTTCGGCTCCGCGAAATGAAAGGTTCCGCAACTCGTCGACCGAGATTTTGCCGACGTTGCGTGCGCCCTCGACGACGTTCGGATCACCGGTCATAACGCCTTCAACGTCGGTGACAATGACGACCTCGTCGGCCTCCATGTACCTGCCCAACATGACCGCGGTCGTGTCGCTCCCACCGCGGCCAAGCGTCGTAATCGAACCGTCAGGCCCCTCCGCGAGGAATCCCGTAACGACCGGCACCACCTCGTCGAGTTCATCGGCGATTTCGAGAGCTCGCTTTTGGGTCTTCTCGACGTCGACTTCACCGTACTCGTCGGTGACGACCGGCCAGTCGTCTTTGCCCGGCTCCAGAAACACGGCATCGAGCCCTCGAGCCGACAGCGCAGCCTTGAGCATCCGAACCGACGTTCGTTCGCCCATGCTGACGATCTGGGCACGGTCCGACTCGTCGATTTCGAAGGTGATCTCCTCGAGGAGATCGTCGGTAGTCGACCCCATCGCACTCGCGACGACGGCAATTTCGTGGCCGTCTTCGACGGTGGCGGCAATCGAGTCTGCAGCGCGGTTGATTCGGTCACCGCTGCCGAGACTCGTTCCGCCGAACTTCGCTACAACCCGCATACTGACACCTCGGTATCGATTCGCGTGCCGGTGGCGTGGTTCATGCTCCCTCGTTACCGGAGCGCGCAAATAACTGTGTTCCATTTCCCGTGTTTTTGCCGATCCTGACGATTACAACCGGATGGTACCGGCGTTTCGAGAGCAGAAGCCAGCTTTCCGAACCGCTCGCGGGATTTATGGTTGTGGGAGGCGTTGGCATACGATAATGAACGTACGGGACGCACTCGAGGCCGATGCGGACGCGCTGGCGTCGATCGCCGATGCGCCGACGGACGTGATGCGAAACCTCGTCCACGATCGAACGGTACGCGTCGCCGAGGACGGCAGCTACGACCCGAACGAAGACATCTCGAGTTCGCAGTACGATGGCTCCGACCCCGAAGATCTGCTGGGATTTATTAGCTTCGACGCACGGGAAGAGACGGTCCACGTGACGCAGCTAGACGGAACCGGCGACGCCTGCCAGCGACTCCTGGCCGAGCCTGTCCGGTTCGCAGACCAGGAGTCGATGGCCGTGGAACTGCTCGTTGCACCCGAAATGGATGGCGTCTCGGCTGCTGCCGAGGAACTCGGCTTCGAACGATACGGCACCGGCCCGCGGTTCGACGGCTCGCCGACAGTTCGGTTTCGACTCGAGCCGTAACGAGTGGCGGG
>JGI2924J29684_1077062_pt1 | contig 13316 bp, 11 predicted proteins | sample BenlonsequencITS_FD_29684 | JGI IMG/M metagenome (IMG submission 29684)
GGCTTGCCAAAGCACTAGTACCGTCCCAACCGTCGACTGACGGGTCGAATCGAGCCACGCCGCCAGATTCGACCCATCAGTGCAGGCTTGGCCCGCCACTAGACGATACGGCCCTCCAGCGCCGAAATCGAGCCACGACCGGTTCGTCTCTCGAACACTGGTGTAGCTTGCTGTACCGACATCCGGTGTCTCCGCTTCCGGTCGCGGGCGTACCGACGACTCCAACAACCCGTCTGCGCAGTTCACCACGCAACTCCCTCGAGATGCACTCCTGACCGTCTGACTCTTCGTCGGCGTGAGTTACAGCCGCCGTGAAAAACACTCGGTATCGGTCTCGGTCCGTCAACTCAGGCCAGAGACGCCACCCGACCACTCGCCAGCCGCACGCGACTCCTTACTTCGTCGCTTCCTCGAGCACCAGCGTGTCGTCCTCGAGGTAGTGTTCGAAGTGGTGGGCGTCTTCCTCGAGTTCGACGAGGATCTCGCGGAGGAGTTCGGCCGTAGCGTAGTCACCGAGGTTGTCCGCGAGTTCGATGCTCCCACGCATCGACTCGATGATGTCGCCGTACATCTCGAGGTCGTTTTCGAGCATCGTTCGAACGTCGTAGACGTCCTCGCCCTCGAACTCGACGGTCGCGCGCTGCTCTTGGTTCGTCGGGCCGGAAACGGGGACGCCGCCGAGCGCCTGGGCGCGTTCGGCAACGACGTCTGCACCCTCTTCGACGTGCTCGTAGGCCTCCTCGAGGAACTCGTGCAGCGGCAGGAACTCGGCACCCTCGACTACCCAGTGGTGTTTCTTGAGCTGGTGGTACAGCACGTACGAGTTCGCCAGTTCCGTGTTCAGCGCGTCGACGATCTGTTCGGCTTTCTCTTGGTCGAGACGAAGGTCGTTGTCCTCGACAGTGTCTGCTGACTGGCGGACGGTCTGCTGTTTACTCATAGCAATTCAGTGTATGCCGCCGAACTACTTAAAGCCTTCCCATCGGAGAAGATTTTTTCCTCATTAGCAAATAATCAGTCCTAATTTGCCATAGATTGTTTCCTATACTCGCACTCGGACTGATCGCGTTCGGGACGCTACGACACGGCGTCCGCGGTGGGGTGACGCTGCGTCGTCGACGAGCGACTCTAGACTGACACCACTGGTCGCCAGACACACGCTGTCGGAACACGGGAACTGCAAGCTACCGGCATAACAGTGTTCGATCCGTTTTTACTCGTATGGCAACCGGATTTCGGGACGCCATCTCGTTTGGCAAGGCCGTCGTCGCAGGCATCCAGGAGAAGAACGTCCCGTTTATGGCTGCAAGCATCGCCTACCAGGCGTTTATTTCGCTGCTGCCGTTGCTCGTGCTCTTGTTTTTCTTCGTGACGCTCGTCGGCGACGACGCCTTCGCGGCGCAGGTTACCGAGACGACCGAGGGTGTTCTCCCCGAGAGCGGACAGCTGTTGATCGAGGAATCCCTCGAAGACTCGCCGGCGACCGCTGGCTCGACAGCCCTCGGCGTCGTCGTCCTCGTATGGGGATCGCTGAAAATCTTCCGCGGCTTGCATACGGCGTTCTCGGAGATCTATGGAACGACAGATGCAGGCTCGTTCGTCGGCCAGCTACGGGACGCTTTCCTCGTGTTCGGAGCGATCGGCGGTGGGCTGTTCGCGGCTGCTGGCACCGGAATCCTCTTCGCGTTTCTCCCCGACGTTCCCGGCTTCGGTCTGTTACAGTCGCTCCTGCTGGTCGTGGTTCTCACGGCCGCGTTCTACCCGATGTACTACTACTTCCCGGGCGTCGACGTCTCCAAGCTGGAAGTCGTTCCCGGCGTCGTCCTCGCGGCAGTGGGCTGGATGGTCCTGCAGTCGCTGTTCCGGGTGTACGTCTCCATCGCCACCAGCTCCGAAGCCGCGGGCGTAGTCGGGGCTATTCTCCTGTTGCTGACCTGGCTTTACTTCGGCGGACTCGTCTTGCTCGCCGGTGCCGTCGTCAACGCAACCGGGACTGGCTATCTCGAGCCCGGCGACGAGACATTCGAGACGAACGAGACGGCTATCGCCGAGCAGAGTTCCGACCCTGACCGGCTCCCGTTTACCGACGCCCGACAGCGTGAACGCGATCACCTCGCCGAGCGTGTGTCGACCCTCGAACGCGAGCGCGATCAGTTACGCAACAACCTCAAAGCACAGCGAACGCGCCGCTATCGACTCGAGGACGAAGTCGACGACCTCGAGCGACGAACTCGAAGTCTCGAGACCGAGAACGAGCGATTGCGGCGCGAACTCGGGAAACGCCGGAAACCAGCGTGGCAGCGGACGGTGGAAGCAGTCCTCGCACGCATCGGTGACGTTCGAATCGGCGTCGTCAAACGCGAGTAACTGGGCTGGACCGGGAGTCGGGAGATTGTAGTAGCTCGCGAGCACATCGACGGTCGTGTCGAACCCGGTACGCGAGACGCGACGGCGACTCCGCGAGGACCACGGCTCGATCGTCGCAACCGTCGACTGCTGTGCCGACGCCGTCGCCGAACCCTGGGACACTGCACGAACGACGAACCGCGATGCGCTCGTGGACGAGTTCCGATCGGAACTCGAGACGGCGGGCGTACTCGAGGAGTTTCCGGCGGTCCTCGAAGACGCCGTCGACGCGACGGGGTACGAACTGCAGGCCCAACCGATCCCCGGCCCGCCGTACGTCGTCGTGACTAGCCGCGGACCGATGCTCCGGGCGACAATCGATCCCGGTCGGCTGGTGATCCGGTTTGACGCCTTCGAGGTCGTTCGCACCGACCGCGGAGCGAGCTACCGGCGTCGTGACGGGGTCGAACTCGTGGTTGCACTCGAGTAACGTCTTGCTGATTTCTCCCGATCGGGTAGTCATTTCCACGTGCGACGACTGTTTCTCTCCCTCGAGTGCGCGCACAAAATACAGGCTCTCCGGGGAACGATGGTGGCGGTCGACACACGACGCGTCGCCGTCTGATACGGATTGCTGTCCCAGCTCGTCGGTGTAACTGCTTGTGTCGCGGAGTGCGCCGGCACTGGCTGGCAGGAAACCGTCCGAGGCCGTCCGACACGACGGGTGTCGTCGAACGACATGCGTTTCGCTCGAGTAGCTACCACTCCGGACTCTTAGTAATGTCGAATACACAGTTAGGTCTTGTTAATAATATCGTTAGATTCATTACTAACTCTCCGCAAGGGGGTGTTACAGATGACTGACGCACCACATTCGACGTCCCGCCGAACGCTACTCGCGACGACCGGTTCGCTGACTGCACTCGGTGTCGCCGGTTGTCTCGGCGACGACGGTGACGGCGACGACCACGGCGATGAGCACGACGACGATGACGATCACGACGACGACCACGATCACGACGACGACCCCGATCACGGCGACGTCTACGACGAGATCGGCATCGAAGAGTTCGAAGTACTCGACCGCGACCACGAAGAGGACATCCTCGTCTACGTTCACGGCGATCACTGGCACGACGACCCGCTCGAGGTACCCCACGACGACAACCTCTCGCTCGGTGCCTACGTCGAAGACGAGGAGGGTGACGAGGTCGAACTCGGTGACGAACTCGAACTGACTGGCGAAGTCGTCGAGGGAGCAAACGAGATCGTCGAGATCGAGTCCCACGGCGATCACATCCACGTCCACGGCGAGGAAGACGGCTTCACGGACGTCGTCTTCCAACTCGTCGAGGACGGCGACGTCGTCTACGAGACGCCCGAACTCGAGACGGAGGTCGGCCACCACGACGACGGTCACGATCACGGCCACGTCGAGGTCGAGGATCTCGAGATCGTCGATCGGTCGGACGACGAAGTCGTCGCGGACGTCCACGACGACCACTGGCACGGCGAACTGCCACATATTCACGTCGATGACAACGTCTCGCTGGGTGCGGTGTTCACCGACGATCACGGCGACGAGATCCCGATCGGCAGCAACGAGGAGTACGCACTCGCTGTCTCGGTCGCTGACGACGCCGAAGGAGGTATCGTCGAGATCGATTCCGACGAGCACTGGCACGGCGACCACGTCCACATCTACGGTGAGTCCGAGGGCGAGACGGAAGTCGTCTTCAAGCTCTGGCACGACGACCACGCCGACTGGGAGAGCCCGCCGATCGAGGTCGAAGTCGAAGACCACTGATCTACGTCCCCCGTTCGTCTCCATCCTCTAGTCGGTCGTCGCACCGGCGCTCGCTCCGTTTCGTTTTCGACCTCGTACTGCGAGAGTCCCGACTGTTACTAACCCGACTCCACCGACTGCCACCAGTTGTTAAATAACTCTTACAATATAATAATACTTTTAACCACGAGCGCGTACTGTCACACATGAAACTATCACGCCGTTCGCTGCTCTGCGCGAGCACCGGTGCACTCGCGCTGGGGACGGTCGCCGGCTGTCTGAGCGAGCCCGGCGAGGATGGAAGCCCCGGCGAGACAGAGGGGTACGCTGCGTTTTTCACCCTCTGGGACTGGACGGAAGAGATCGTCGGCGACGAGATAGAGATCACGAACCCGGTCGACGTCGGCGAGATGGGACACGGCTGGGAGCCGCCGGCCGACCTCCAGCGCAATGTCGCCGGGTCGGATGTCTTCGTCTACCTCGACACGCCCGAGTTCTCCTGGGCCCAGGACATCGCGGACGAGATTGCAGACGAAGATGTCGATACGGTGCTAATCGACGCGATGGGCGGTCTCGAGAACCAGCTACTGCCGATGAACGAGGAGACGGAGGCCGACAGGGAGCCTGCCGACGCCGAGTTCGATCCCGAGACGGTCTCGATCGGCGACTTCGCCGTCTACGACGGACAGACGGGGGACGAGACTGCAGACTGGCATATCGACCACTGGCACGGAGAACTGCCGGCGATCCCCGTCGACGGCTCCGCCGCCGTCGAGGGCATCTTCGAGGACGACGAGGGGCGGGTTCTCCCGGTCGGAACAGACGAACAGTTCCAGTTCGACGCCCGGATCGTCGACGGCGCGAACGAGGATGTCCTCGAAATCGCGTCGGAGGGCGACGAGGTGATCTTCCACGGCGAAGAAACCGGTCGGACCAGGGTCGTCTTCGAACTCGTCGCCGACGGTGAGGTCGTCTGGGACACGAGCGCCGACAACGTGACCGCCGAAGTCGTCGAGGAACTCGGAGACGATGCCGCACCGGATTTCTACGATCCCCACGTTTGGGCCGATCCCGTCCTGGCCCAGCGGATGGTCGAGACGATCGCCGACGGACTCGGCGAGGCGGACCCGGACAACGCTGAACTGTACGCAGCCAACGCTGCAGACTACGTCGAGCGACTCGAGGACGTTCACGACCAGTTCGAACAGCTCGCGGCGGACGCCGAGCGCGACGTAGCGGTCCTCGCGGGCCACGACGCGTTCCAGTACCTCGAGAAGCGCTACGACTTCGAGATCCACACGCCGGTCGGGATCTCGCCCGACGCCGCCGAGACCGAGTCGGACATCTCTGAGTCGATCTCGGTCGTCGAGGAGCTCGACATCGATACGATTCTCTACGATCCCTTCGAGACACCGGACCCAGACGAGGACATCCCACAGATGGTCGAATTGCTACTGGAAAACACAGACGCCGACGAGTACGCACCGGTCACCCCCGCCGAGGGGACCACAGCCGAGTGGAACGAACGGGGCTGGGGCTGGATCGAACAGATGGAAGAGGTTACGATCCCCTCGCTCCGGCAGGCCCTGGGCGCGGAGTAAGAGGAAAATGGAAGACCTAAACGCACGAGCGACGGAAAGGAGAGTGAACTACCAGTGACATCGGTCGTCGACGTTCGAAACGTCTCGTTTGCCTACGGAGACTCGCTGGCCCTCGAGGAGGTGACTCTCACCGTCGAGAACGGTGATTTTCTCGGACTCATCGGGCCGAACGGCTCCGGGAAGACGACGCTGTTGCACGTCATGCTCGGACTGCTCTCTCCCGACAGCGGCTCCGTCCGGCTGTTCGACCAGCCGATCGAGGAGTTCGAGGCCGGCGAACGGATCGGGTACGTCTCACAGAAGGCGACCGACCGCGGTGGGACGATGCCCGTCACCGTCCGCGAGTGCGTCCTGATGGGGCGGTTCGCCCACGTCGGACACGGCCGGCTGAACGACGAAGACCACGAGACCGTGGCTGACGCACTCGAGACGGTCGGCATCGCCGACCTCGCTGACCAGCAGATGAACCAGCTCTCTGGCGGCCAGCGCCAGCGCGCTTACATCGCGCGTGCACTCGCCTCCGAGGCCGACCTGCTCGCGCTGGACGAACCGACCGTCGGCGTCGACGCCGAGTCCCGCGACGAATTCTACCGGTTGCTCGACTCGCTGAATCGGTCGGGGATCACGATCATCCTGATCGAACACGACATCGGCGTCGTCACCGATCGGGCCAACCGGATCGCGTGTATCAACACGGAACTGTACCACCACGGCGACACGGAGTCGTTCGTCGAGAGCGAGGCCCTGAGCGAAGCCTACGGAAAGACTGGCGAGATCGTCCACCACCACCACTGAGATGACGGGAAGCAAAGATCACGACCACGACCACGACGACGAGAGCAGCGATACGCACGAAACCGCTGCAGTCGACGGCGGCACTGCCGCCTACGGTGGGCCGACGATCCGCTCGAGGCCGTCACATCTCCGCCGAAATATCGAACTCATCGGGGTCGCACTCGTCGGCGTCCTTGCAGCCGCGATGATCGGCTTCATCGCCCTCGATTGGCTCCGACGGTACCCGGGTGCGGACGCGTTCGGTCCGCTCGAGGCAGTTTACTCGGCGACCGGAATCGATCCCGCGGCTGGCTACCTGTTCGACCAGTTTCTGATCGCGGGAGAGTGGATCGACCACTTCCTGGGAACGGAAGTCTTCCAGTACGCGTTCATGTGGCGCAACATCGCGACCGGCGTCCTCGTCGGCGTCGTCGCGCCGCTCGTGGGAACGTATCTCGTCCACCGACAGATGGCGTTGATCGGCGAAACCCTGGCCCACACCGCGTTCGCGGGCGTCGCGGTCGGCCTGCTGTTCGTCGCCGTCACCGGTTGGCAGGGATCGTTGCTGTACGTCGCACTCGTCGTCAGCGTAATCGGGGCGCTTGGCGTCCAGTGGCTGACCGAACGGACGAACTCCTTTGGCGACGTACCGATCGCGATCATGCTCACCGGCAGCTTTGCGGTCGGAACGTTGCTGATCAGTTGGGGACGCGGATTCATGTCCATTGGCGTCGACATCGAGGAGTTTCTCTTCGGGAGCCTCTCGGTCGTCTCGGCGAGCGGTTCGCGACTGATGGCAGCCCTAACCGTCGGAGTCGTCGCCATCGTCGCCGTCACGTACAAACAGTTGCTGTTCATCACCTTCGACGAACAGGCCGCCCGCGTCGCCCGACTCAACGTCTCGGCATACAACACGCTGCTCGTGGTGATGACGGCAGTCGTCGTCGTCGGCGCGATGCAGGTGCTCGGCGTCATCCTCGTCGCCGGCATGCTCGTGATCCCCGTCGCGGCGGCCTCACAGATCGCCCACAGCTTTCGGGAGACGCTGTTCCTCTCGATCCTCTTCGGACAGCTGTCTATCCTCGGTGGGTACACGTTCGCGCTGACACAGAGCCTTCCGTCCGGTGGCTCGATCATCGTCGTCGCTATCGGAATCTACCTGGCAGCGATCGCCGTCTCCGATCGCTCCGGAGCGGCAATCTCGCTCCACTGATCCTGTCCCGATTCGTCGGACGGAGACACCCCCGCTCTGGCCACCCGGTGGGACACAGGGGCGGATTTAACCTGTTCGGGAACGACTGCCCGAACGATGGGACGGTTAGCCGAGCTATTCAGACCCGAGTCAGTCGCCGTGATCGGCGCGACCGACCGCGAGGGAGCGGTCGGCCGGGCGATCCTCGAGAACCTGCAGGCCGATTACACAGGCGAGATCGTTCCGGTCAACCCGAAACGGGACGAGGTGCTCGGGCTCGAGTGTTACCCCGGCGTCGAGAGTGCACCGTCTGTCGATCTAGCGGTCGTCGTCGTCCCCCCACCGATCGTCCTCGAGTCGGTCCGGGAACTCGGGAAAGCTGGAACGAAGAACGTGGTCGTCGTCACTGCGGGCTTCTCCGAGACCGGCGGCGAGGGTGCCGAGCGAGAGCGAGAACTCCGGGAGATAGCCGACGAGTACGACCTCAACGTCGTCGGCCCCAACAGCCTGGGGATCATGTCGACCGCAGTCGGTATGAACGCCACGTTCGGCCCCGAGAACGCCCGCGAGGGCTCGATTTCTTTCATGAGTCAGTCGGGCGCGTTCATCACCGCCGTGTTAGACTGGGCCAACGAACAGAAGATCGGCTTTCGCGACGTCGTCTCGGTCGGCAACAAGTCCGTCCTCGACGAGACCGACTTCGTCGACGAGTGGGGCGACGACCCCGACACCGACGTCGTCATCGGCTACCTCGAGGACATCGACGACGGACAGGCGTTCATCGAGACGGCCCGTGAGGTGACCGACGAGACGCCGATCGTACTAGTCAAGTCCGGACGAACCGACGCCGGCGCACAGGCCGCTTCCTCCCATACAGGTGCGATCGCCGGCAGCGAACGCGCCTACGAGGCCGGCCTCGAGCAGGCGGGCGTGATCCGGGCCGAGTCCGTCCAAGAACTGTTCGACTCCGCGCGTGCCCTCTCGGGACTGCCCGACCCCAAATCGGACGGCGTCGCCATCGTCACCAACGCCGGCGGTCCGGGCGTGCTAACCACCGACGCAGTCGGCGACTCGACACTCGAGATGGCCGACTTCACCGACGTGACGATCGATCGACTCACCGAGGCGATGCCGGACGAAGCCAACGTCTATAACCCGATCGACGCGATCGGCGACGCCGACGTCGACCGGTTCGCCGAGGCCCTCGAGATCGCACTGGACGACCCCAACGTCGGCAGTGCGGTCGTCGTCAGCGCACCGACGGCAGTGTTGCCCTACGACGAACTCTCCGAGGTCGTCATCGAGAAACGCGATACGTACGACAAACCGGTCGTCACCTGTCTCATGGGTGGAGAACGTGCTCGTGCAGCCGAAGATGTCCTGCGAGATGTCGGTATTCCAAACTACTTCGATCCCTCGCGGGCGGTCCAGGGACTCGACGCGCTCGCTCGCTATCGCGACGTCCGTCAGCGAGCGACCGACGACCCAACCGCGTTCGACGTCGACCGCGAGCGCGCTCGCGAGATCTTAGAGCGGACGAAAGACCGCGACGACAACCGGCTGGGCGTCGAGTCGATGGACTTGCTCGAAGCCTACGGCATCCCGATCCCGGAGGGCGAAATCGTCGACGACCCCGATCGAGCACGGGAAGTCGCCCAGTCGATCGAGGGCGACGTCGTAATGAAGATCGTCAGCCCCGACATCTCCCACAAGTCCGACATCGGCGGCGTCAAGGTCGGCGTCGCCGACGACGATGTCTACGACGCCTACGAGGAGATCGTCACTCGGGCGCGCAACTACCAGCCCGACGCGACGATCGTCGGCATCCAGGTCCAAGAGATGGTCGACCTCGAGTCCTCGACCGAAACGATCGTCGGGATGAATCGCGATCCGCAGTTCGGACCGCTGTTGCTCTTTGGGCTCGGCGGCATCTTCGTCGAGATCCTCGAGGACACGTCGGTTCGTGTCGCCCCGATCGGCGAGGGCGACGCCCGCGAGATGATCGACGAGATCCAGGCGGCACCGCTGTTACGCGGCGCTCGCGGCCGGGAGCCAGCCGACGTCGACGAGGTCGTCGAGACGATCCAGCGACTCTCACAACTGGTGACCGACTTCCCGTCGATCCTCGAACTCGACGTGAACCCGCTCGTCGCGGGACCAGACGGCGTACAGGCGATCGATCTTCGACTCACCGTTGACACGGAGAAACTATGACCGACACCGATACCCAGAACGACACGACCGGAACCGACACCGACCCGATCCTCTTTGCCTCGCTCGAGGAGAGTACCGGGAAAACTGCCATCACACTGGCGCTCGCCCGAATCGCCGCCACAGAGGGTGATAGCGTCGGCTACATGAAACCCAAAGGGACCCGACTCCAGAGCAACGTCGGAAAGACTCTCGACGAAGACCCCATGCTCGCACGCGACCTGCTCGAACTGGACGGCGAAATGCACGACTTAGAGCCCGTCGTCTACTCCCCGACGTTCATCGAGCAGGCGCTTCGAGGACGTGAGGACCCCGACGATCTCCGGGAGCGAGTCCGAGAGGCGTTCGAGACGCTCGCGGTGAACCACGACCGGCTGTTCGTCGAGGGCGGCGGCCAGTACGACGTCGGCGGCATCGTCGAACTCACCGACGCCGACGTCGCAGACTTGCTCGACGCGCAAGTCGTGATCGTCGCACCGTACGAACGACCCAGCGACGTCGACGACGTGCTCGCTGCAGCACACAGTTTCGGGGAGCGACTCGCTGGCGTCGTCTTCAACGACGTCGCCGATGCCGTCTACGACCAACTCGAGACCGATGTCGTCCCCTTCCTCGAGGGACGTGACGTTCCAGTCCACGGAGTGGTGCCACGAGAACAGACGCTGTCTGGTGTCACTGTCGGTGAACTCGCGAACGAACTCGGGGCGACCACGCTCGTCGAGGAGGGAACCGACGCCTACCTCGAGCGGTTCGCCGTCGGAGCGATGGGTGCAGACAGCGCACTACGACACTTCCGTCGCACGAAAGATGCCGCCGTGATCACGGGCGGTGACCGCGCCGAGATTCACGCGGCCGCTCTCGAGGCCTCCGGCGTCCGCTGTCTCATCCTGACTGGCGGTCATCGTCCATCGGGCGCACTCATCGGTCAGGCTGCCGACAAGGGGGTGCCGATCCTCTCGGTCCAGACTGATACGTTGACCACGGTCGAGCGCGCAGAAGACGTCGTTCGAACCGGGCGTACTCGCGACGAGGAGACTGTCGACCGAATGCAGGAACTGTTGACCGATCACGCGGCCGTCGACACGATTCTCGGCCACCAGTAGCGCCGATCGTCGGTGAGCGGTCGGCACCAGTGATACGGTTTCCCATCAGCCGTTTTCAATGCAACCGCTTTAGGTCGCATCCCAGCGGTACCTCGTTACGACAATCCGTCCGAGTCTCCGTCTGACCAAGAATTAAGAGTCAGCCCCCCATGAGGCCACACATGGTAGACATGGACGACTCTCCACAAGAGATCACCTCCCTCGTCGGCCGCGAGGTGTACTCGAACAGCGGCGTCTTCGTCGGCGAAGTCGAGGATCTACAACTAAACGTCGACGGCGAAGCCGTCACCGGACTCGCACTGGGGAACCTGAACGCCGAGCTGTTTACGACCGAAACGGAGACGGGACAGGGCGTCATCGTCCCCTACCGGTGGGTCCGCGCAGTCGGTGACGTCGTCCTCGTCAACGACGTCGTCGAACGCGTCCGTGATCCGGACGAGGAACAAGAGGAACTAGTCGCCTAATTCCCGTTCGATCCTTCCGCCCCATCGACGCCCATCGCGTCGAACAGCGTTCGCTTGACCGCCTCTTCGGTCAACTGTAACAGCGTGTCACGCGTATCTTCGGAGATTTCGATCCCCGTGAAGATGCCCAGTGGGATCTCCGCACTCGCTTGCGTCGAGTGACCCGCCGTTTCACCGATATCGCCGTAGGCGTCGTCTAACACCTTGCCGATGTTGATCCGAATGTCTTTCGAACGTCCCGCAAGGAAGATCGTCTCGTCGGCGATCCCGAAAACGGCGGTCGTCGTGACGCCCTCGAGATTCAGGAGGTGACTCGCTGCCTGCGTGAGCGCCTCGCGGTCGCGAACGAAACCGGCGTTCGAGACGAGATGGCTCCCCTGGACGTCACGGTTGGCGATCGCCTCCGCGAGGACGTCCAGTGTCTCGGGCGACATCGACGGCGACTCCACTTGTTCTAGGGTGTCGTGGTTTGCGAACGGATAGAGGTAGGCAGCGGCGGTGAGGTCCGCAGGAGTCGTGTCGCGTTTAAAATCCAGGGTCTCGGCGCGGATTCCGTACAGAAGCGCCGTTGCAACCTCCTCGGAGACGTTCATGTCGAACTCCTGAATGTACTTCGTCATGATAGTCGATGTCGATGACATATTCGGTCGAATATCGACGAAGCCCGGTTCGTACTCGTCTTCGGGTTCGGAGTGATCGATGAGGGCGTCGACCTCGAGATCGATCTCCCCGCTGGTCGCGTGATCGACCATCGTGACGGTGTCGTAGTCCGAGGCGTCCTCGATCTCGCTCCACTGGACGAGATCGATCCCCAACAGGTTGACGAACGCCCGATTCTCCTGGTGGCCGACGTCACCCAGGTAGATGATGTCCGAGTCAACACCCAGGTGGTCTGCGATAGCCTGCATCGCCGCCGCCGCCGCAATCGAATCCGGGTCCGGACTGTCCTTGGTGATGATCGCCAGCCGATTCGCCGTCTCCTCGAGGGTTGCGGCGAGTTTACCCGCGTTGTACTCGAGTTCCCCCGACTCGAGTGCCCGCAGTGCAGACTCGGCGATCACCGACGACGGATTGATGACGATGTCGGCCCCGAGTTCCTCGAGTTCGTCGCCCGAGACGGGATCGCTGGCTCGAGCAACGACGAATTGCCCGTCGTTCTCCTCGCGGATGTGGGAGACGGCTTCCTTGTTGGATTCGACGTCCGAGGCGAGAATGAGGATAACGTCGCGTTCGGCGACCAGGTCCGCGACGTCGGGTTCGCGGATGTCTGCGGTTCGTGCGTCTAGATCCTGGTCTCGAAGCGATTCGACGCGACTCTCGTCGCGGTCGATGATACGGACGTTTTTCCCCTGTTCGACGAGTTCCTCGGCAACGGCGTAGCCAACGCTCCCACACCCCAAGATAGCGTAGTCAGATATCGACGAGATCGTAACCCCCGTACTCATTGAACGTGTGGTCGGACCGACCACACTTAACGCTCCCGAAGATTGGTACCTTTTGCGACCGATCGCCCGCTCCGGTATTGATGAAACGCTTCTCGAAACCGGGCGGCTGCCTGTGATCTATCGTCCCGACGAACGGCCGACACAGAGAGAAAGACGGCCGCAGTGGGCCGCTGACGGACGGCAACTCGTATCGCCGGGCCGTCGCTGAACGGGGAAGGCAGTTCTCGAGTGGATCGTCGGTCGCGTGCCTTTCACTGTCACGACGGTCTCCAAGGGAAACGTATTTCAACGCCCGACGGGAACCTGGGGGTGTAGGGCCGGTAGCTCAGTCCGGCAGAGCGTCTGACTCTTAATCAGACGGTCGCGTGTTCAAATCGCGCCCGGCCCGCTTTTG
>JGI2924J29684_1077061_pt1 | contig 13314 bp, 12 predicted proteins | sample BenlonsequencITS_FD_29684 | JGI IMG/M metagenome (IMG submission 29684)
CATCATAATGGCACAAGCCGACTTTCGGAGTCTTTTGGGAAAGCGTATCATCATCTTCGACGGAGCCATGGGTACAAGCATTCAGGCCCTGGAGATTCCCGATGCCGCCTGGGAAGGCAAGGCCGGATGCAACGAAATTCTCAACAAAACGGCTCCGGAGTATATCGATGCCATACACGATTCCTTCCTTGCCGCCGGTGCGGATGTTGTCGAAACCAACAGTTTCGGCGCAACAAGTATCGTCCTTGACGATTACGATCTCGCATCCCAGAGTGCCGATCTGAACCGGCGTGCCGCAGAGATTGCCCGTAAAGCGGCCGGCCGTCATACAAGCGCTGATCGCCCCCGATTCGTAGCCGGTTCCATGGGACCGGGAACAAAACTGCCGACCCTTGGACATATCACCTTCGACGAACTCTACACGGCCTTTCGCAAACAGGCGGACGCCCTGCTCGAAGGGGGTGCGGACCTTCTCGTGGTGGAGACAAGCCAGGATCTTCTGCAAACAAAGGCCGCGGTCATTGCAGCCGGCGACAGCGCCGCACAATCGGGAAGGGATATTCCAATCATCGCTTCGGTAACCGTCGAGCAATCGGGAACCATGTTGATGGGAAGCGATCTTTCGGCAGTCGTGGCCACCCTCCACCCCCTGCGGACCGACCTGATCGGCATCAACTGTGCCGTGGGGCCCGATCTCATGGGTCCCAACCTGGAACAGCTTGCATCCATCTACAACGGCCCCATCTTCTGCATGCCGAACGCAGGATTACCGGAAATGAAGGACGGGAAGACCGTATACTCCCTGGGGCCGGTCCAGTTTGCAGAAATCATGGCAGGCTATCTGGCTCGGTTTCACATCGCCGTTGCCGGCGGATGCTGCGGAACAACGCCCGAATATATCCGGCAGCTGGCACTTCGCGCAGAAAAAATGAGACCGGTACCGGCGCCCACAAGCCCGATGCGACCGGTACTCTCTTCCCTCTTTTCAGCTCAGCCGATGATCCAGGAACCCGCACCCTTTCTCATTGCCGAGCAGGCCAACAGCAACGGCTCCAAAGTTTTTCGGGGCATGATCGATCAGGAGGATTGGGATGCGGCTGCCGACTTTCTCCTTGACCAGACCGGCTACGGTGCCCACGCCGCCGACCTCTGTGTCGCCGTACCCGGCCGTAACGAGAGGTCGGACATGCTCAACATCCTCAATGGTGCGGCGGCCCGAAACAGACTGCCCTTTGTCATCGACTCGACCGATCCGCAGGTGATCGAGACCGCATTGAAAGCCATCGGCGGACGGCCGCTGATCAACTCCATCAACCTCGAAGCGGGAGAAGAACATGCCCAGAAGGTCTTTGCCCTTGCCGCCCGCTACGGTGCAGCCATTATCTGCCTCACCATCGATGAAGAGGGCATGGCGAAAACCGTGGAAAAAAAGGTGGCCATTGCCCGGCGCCTGGCAGCCATAGCGAGGCACGCGGGTTTGCGCAATGAAGATCTGGTATTCGACCCCCTTACCTTCACCCTGGGCAGCGGAGACGAATCCTTGCGCAGCGCAGGGACCGAAAGCATCAGGGCCCTTTCGGCCATCAAAGAAGCCGTCCCCGGATGCCTTACCGTCATGGGAGTGAGCAACATCTCCTTCGGCCTTGCAGCGCCTGCCAGGCGGGTGTTAAACTCCCTTTTTCTTTCCGAAGCGGTCTCGGCGGGACTCGATATGGCCATCGTCAACCCGAAGAAGATACGACCGGTGGCAGCCCTGGATCCGGAGGCCCGAAAGGCTGCCCTCGATCTGATCTATCATAACGAGGATGGCTCCGCACTCCTGCGCTACCTCGAGCTGTTTGAAAAGGGTAAGGGCATCTCCGAGGAGGAGAACAAAGAAAAAGAGCAAAGCCTCCCGCCTCAGGAGCTCCTTCGATCACGGGTTATCGCGGGCTCGAAAGATCGCCTGGAAGAGATCATCAATCGCTGTCTCGAAACCACGGCGGCAGGCGATATCATAAACGAGATTCTCATCCCCGCCATGGGGATCGTCGGTGAACGATTCGGAAAGGGAGAGATGCAGCTCCCCTTCGTTCTCCAGTCTGCAGAGGTTATGAAGCGCTCCGTCTCCATCCTCGAACCCCATATGGAAAAGGGAGACTCCGTATCCAAGCGTGGAACGGTAATTCTCGCAACCGTCGCCGGGGATGTCCACGATATCGGCAAGAATTTGGTCGATATCATCCTCTCGAACAACGGCTACCTGGTCAAAAACCTCGGCATAAAGATCGGCATCGACACCATCATCAAGGCTGCTGAAGAAGAGAAGGCAACGGCAGTGGGAATGAGCGGCCTTTTGGTCAAATCCACCGCAATCATGAAATCCAACCTCGAAGAGATGAAACGGCGCAAGCTGCGGCTTCCCGTACTCCTTGGAGGAGCGGCTCTCACCCCCGCCTTTGTGGAAGGCCAGTGTCGCCCCGCTGCCCCGGCAGAGGTCTACTACTGCAAAGATGCATTCGACGCCCTCAAGGCGCTGGATAGCCTGAAGAAGGCAAAAGGCAGCGCCGGGTCAGGACAAGAGGCTGACAGAGGGGTCGTTCCTGCAGCGCCCATCACCCCCGCGTCCAACACCCCAGCGCCCGCCAGCACCGACACCCGCAAGAATACCCGCCCCGCCCCTTCCCCCGCACAAACGGCCCGGAGCGCTCACGGCTCCCACGCTCCCCAGGCCGCAGAAGTCTGCACCTGCACCGAATGCAGACCAGCGGGAAGCCCGGGCCCTCTTCCCCCACCCTTCTTCGGCGCCCGGTACGGGGAAGGCTTCGACTTGCATGAAATCTTCGAAACCATAGACAGGCGCACCCTCTTTCGCGGGCGCTGGGGATACAAGAGGGGCAAGATGGAGCAGTCCGCCTACGAGGCCCTCATCGAAACCGAGGTTCTGCCGAAGTTTGAGGCTTTAAAGAAACTCATCATAGAAGAAGGCCTCTTTGTCCCCCACGTTCGCTACGGTTTTTTCCGCTGCAGCAGGGAGGGAGACCGGCTTACGGTCGAACAAACGGGGAAAAAGCCATGCTACCTTCCCTTTGCCCGCCTGCCACAGGAAAAGGGAGGCTGTCTCGCCGACCGCTTTCCCGAAGAAGGAGGGATCCTTCCCCTTCAGATTGTCACCCTCGGCGAAGGACCGGCACAGAAATCACACCTCATATATTCCGAAGACCGTTACGGGGACTACCTGCGCTTTCACGGTCTGGCAGCCGAGGCCACCGATGCCCTGGCAGCGCTGGTTCACAAGAGCATCGACACCCTGCTCTTCCCCTCTGGCACACGAACCAAGCGCTACTCCTTCGGCTATCCCTGCTGCCCCGACCTCGAGGCCAACAGGACCATCGGAGCGCTCCTCGACGCAGCCTCCATCGGCATAGGCTTTACCGAATCCGGCCAAATGCTCCCCGAACTGAGCACCAGCGCCGTGATCGTACCATACGGCCTGTAATTCCTGTAACTATTCCGGTCCCAATTTTTCAGGGCGGCTCCTCGCTGGCCGCTCGGACCGGGCTTTGCGGGGCTCCGCTTCGCTCCGGCCTCCTCGGGGCCCCTGGCCCCTGCGGGGTCTGCCTTCGGCACCCCTCCAATCCCTGCCGCAACGTTCCGGTACAGAGCCTTTGCATACCTCAAAAGCAGCATGCATCTTCACATAGAAACGAGTTGCATCATCCATCCATCTCCCCTATACTGAGCCATAAAAAAGGAAGGTTGATGAGATGGCTACTTATCAGAACACGACACAGATTACGGTGCGATGGAGAAACAGTGGAGAGGAGCGATCGGTTTCGGTCGACTCATTGTACAGGAAGAGTCTGGAATTTCTCGAGCTGTACGCAAACGCTGATCTCACAAGCGAAAAATTTCTTGCTCTTATCGGTGAAGGCGGTGCACGGCAACGCTTTGCAAGACTCATAGAGGCCTGCGGTTACGAAGATGATCCGGCTGGTTTTTTTGGGGCGCTCTTGCCGGAACTTGCGGCAGGGAAATCGGGGCCCAAAAGAATAAACGGGATCATCTTGCCCTACCGCTATCTTATGGCCCTTCTAGAGCTGCTCATTCCCCAAAAAGGGTTTGTCTCCATAGGTGACGTGGATCAACTCGTCGCAAAAACCAATCTCATGGTCCCTGAAGCGGCACGCACGGAACTTCAGAAGGTGATCGAAACCTATCCGGTACGGCTTTCCTATCACACCATACGCCAAATGCTCCTCTCCCCGGATGTCGCTTATCAATACATGCCCTTCGTGGAGGAGCTGGATCCGGTGGGCCACACCAATACCTGGATTGGTCAGTTCCATCAAGGCCTTTTGGAACAGATGTACCAGAACCGTGTCATTTTTCTGCTTAACATGAGCTGCCCGGTCTATTGCCGCTTCTGTTTTCGCAAGCACAAGGAGTCGCGCAACGAAAAGAACCCGACGGTAGAAGATGTTAATCGGGCAATTGCCCATGTAGAAAAATCGCCGTCAATTAAAGAAATTGTCTTAACCGGCGGTGACCCTTTTCTCAACCGCTCCAACATGGCAGCGGCCATCGATGGTCTCATGGGAATTGATCATGTGCAGAGCCTCAGGCTCGCCACCCGTTCGCTTGCCTACTATCCGGAACTCTTTCTTGGAAAAGGGGAATGGTATCTAAACTATCTGAAGCAAAAGAACCTGGAGCTCCAGCTTCACGGCAAACGGATGGAGATCGCCACCCACTTTATCCATCCCGACGAGGTTTCACCCGAAAGTCTTGGGATCATCACAGAACTGGTCAAAAGTGGTATCGCCGTCTATGTCCAGACCCCTTTTCTGCAGCATTGTAACGATACAGGCCCCGAACTTCAGAAGCTTTTTCGCTTGCTGCGCGGTGCCGGGGCGGAGATGCATTATATATACATCCCCTGCAGTCCCATTCATGGCAATAGCGTCTACTGGTCGCCTCTTTCCGATGGTATCGATATAGCCGAATACCTCCGAGCTCATCTCTCGGACCGCAGCGTACCCAAGATATGTACCGCCACCCCCATCGGAAAGATGGAGTGGTATACCAGCGGCTGGGCGGTTGAGCAGGTCGAAGGACAGGAGAACTTCATTTGGATTAGGACCCCGTATACCCCCGACTACTTCAAGTCCTTTGCCCCCATGGCATCCAAGCTGCCCAACATTCGGGTCAATGAGGAAGGTACCCTGGATATTCAGTACATGGCAAAGATCGGCAAAGCATCCTACTTTCTCGGCTCCAGGCCCCTGAGGATCAAGAAAACGACACTTCCGCTTTCCATTCCCGATAAGCTGCAACTTCCGGCTGCTTCGGCACTACTTGGAAGCCAACAGATTGTAAAGGGAGGCTCGGCGGCCCTTTCCCGGGTTCACGAAACGCGGGTAGAGCTTCAAAGCGATGTAACGGAAGCGGACATCGATTACATTCGCTCCGATACGCTCATCAGCGATGTAATCATCCGCACTTCGTCCCTCCTGGCCGAGGAACTACACGAGATCAGCTCACTGATCGGGAAAATCGGAACCATCGACCACGTTAACGCGGTTCGAATTTCCCTGCCAGAAGTGAATTACGCCCCCGAATCCATATCGCCCGCCATGATCCAGCACCTTGCCTCGTGCAACAGGCTGACGGTAAGCAATCCACTGCGTCTTGAAATCGAAACATGGTTTATCAACGCAAATCAGATAACAGAGATGCACAGCGCCTTGGTCCGCAGACTGAACAACAAAGGCATCACCGTTTATGCAAACACACCGCTTCTGGGTGAAATAAACGACAACCCCGATGAGATCTATAATCTAACCTACGCCTATCGTCGCGCGGGAATCGAATTCCATCATCTCTACGTTGCCGGTCATCCCATCCAGAAGGCCTGGAACGAGAAGCATCCTATCGACATGTACGATGTGGTCGATATTGCATCAAAGATCAGACGGGAAGGGAGCGGAAGAGAAGGCCCCCGCTATATCCTTCAGACCCCATTGGGGGATGTCTACTACGGCCTGACCTCATCCTTTATTCATGGTGGGGGGGATATCAGGGTCAAACTGGACAGTTACGACCTCCCCTATTTCAAGGCCCTGGATTCCTCCTATACGCTTCCCAAAGATGTTTTTATCGACGATGGCAAGCCGGTTATTCCTATGCCCGGACTGGTCAGTTCGACCAATTTTCCGGTATAGGCAAGACAAAAGGAGTATTGTATGCGTTATCCTTATATGCTCTATGACGAAAAGGTGGCCGTGCAGCCCCTGGTTTCAGGCCTGCACGGAGCACCCTATATTCTCGATCTTTCGCCGGCCGGAGATATACTTGCGGACCTGCAGGCCAGAGACCAACAGGGCCTGCAAAGGGTTCTGGAACAGAAGATGAGGGGGCGCTACAGCTGGGGGCTTTCACCCTACCTGGAGGAACGGAGCACGCTTCTTTCCGACTGCCCTCAAATGGTCGAAGAGGGAAGATTCTTTCATCTCGGGCTCGATATCATCCTCCCCCTGAGAACCAAGCTGCACGCACCGCTCGACGCAAGGGTCGAAGTATCCGGCGTTGAAGAGGGAGAGGGAAACTACGGGGGATTTGTGTTACTCAGGCACGAAAGCCCCCTATTCGAGACCTTCTTTTCCCTATACGGCCACCTGCATCACGCAAGCCTTCCTCAGAAAGGGGAAAGCGTCTCTGCAGGGGAAGCCTTTGCCGAAATCGGTGATTTTCATGAAAACGGTAATTGGTTCTACCACACACATCTTCAAGTTATCACCCAAAAGGGCTACGACGCGGGGTATCTTTCAAAGGGCTACTGTGCCGCATCCGACTTGGCAACAATCCATCATGTTGTCCCTTCCCCCCTTATGCTCTTTATTCTTAAAAGCCGACAAGATGGATGACGCGACAACAAAAAAGGCCGCCCGGACAACAAGCCCGAAGCAGCCTTTTTTCCACGTCCCGACGAGAATCAGTCGGCAGGAGAAAAGTCCTCTTTCGAAGCACCGCAAAGGGGGCAAACCCAGTCTTCCGGGAGCTTCTCAAAGGGCGTTCCAGGATCTACACCGTTATCAGGGTCACCCTCAGCCGGATCGTAGATATAGCCGCAAACATCACAAACGTACTTCTGCATAACTGTTCCTCCGTATTAGGTTATGATCAAGCCTGACGTGCGCCGAGCTCTTTGTCAAGCATATAAAGTGCATGAGGTGCATCGCCGAGCTGATTCAGCTTCTGGACGACCTCATCGACGCTGGCTTCTTCTTCGACCTGCTCCGTTACGAACCAGGCAAGAAAGACTTCAGTGGCCGTGTCGTCGAGTTCTCGGGCAAGTTTTACAAGATCATGGATACAAGCGCTAATATGCTGTTCATGCTTGTAGGAAGCCTTAAAAACCGCAAGGGGGCTCTCCCAGGATTGCTGTGGGGCGGCAAGGGCCATCAATTCGATCCGTCCGCCTCTGTCGAGAATATACTGATAGATTTTCCTGGCATGCTCCATCTCCTCCCCGGCCTGCGCCTGCATCCAGGCAGCCATACCGAGGCGATTCTTTGCTGCGAAGTCGGCACTCATGGCCTGATAAAGATAGGCGGAGCCCAGTTCTTCGGCAATCTGCTTGTTTAAAGCAGATTGCATCTTAGACGGTAACACCGAAATCAACCCTTCCAAAGTCCGTGGACATTACAGTATTCCCGGGCACTGACCTTCGATGCGGAAATGCAGAACTCGGCTTCCGGCTTATCTCCGGGTTTGAGGAAGGAACGATAGGACACACCGTCTGCAATAAGTTCGATCCACTCGATGTAGTGCTTTTCTTCCATGGGATGGAGAGTGCTTCCGACGGTTACCTTATAACCATTTGCCGTCTTCTCGATGACGGGAACATGCTTTTCGGTGGTGCTGTCGGCTGTTTTCTCTTCGAAAAAGGTCATAGGCTGACCACAGCAGACAAGTTCACCTGCTCCCTCATGGAGCACCTCAACGATATTCCCACACACCTCGCACTTGTAAATCCCGTACAATGTAGCCATTTTGTCCTCCTTATGACTTGATGGTATTTGTATGTTGTATCTCGCGTTTCTATATTACCAGTTTTCGCCTAAAAGCTCAAAGTGGGCCTGGGGATGGGCACAGGCAGGGCAATTCTTCGGTGCTTCAACCGCTTCAATGATGTAACCACAGTTGCGGCAGCGCCAGACAACAGGCTTATCACGCTTGAATACCCGGCCTTTCAGGATATTCTCGCGAAGCTCTTTATACCGTTTTTCATGCTGCTTCTCGGCAACAGCGATGGCGGTAAAGACGGCAGCGATCTCATTGAACCCCTCTTCCTTTGCTTTTGCCGCAAAAGAGGGATACATATCGGTCCATTCGTAGTTCTCTCCGCCAGCGGCTTCGGCAAGGTTCTCTTCGGTTGTGCCGATTACTCCGGCTGGAAAAGACGCAGTAATCTCCAGCTCACCACCTTCGAGAAACTTGAAAAGCCGTTTTGCATGTTCTTTTTCCTGATTTGCCGTCTCTTCGAAAACATCGGCAATCTGAACATATCCCTCTTTCTTTGCCTTTCCTGCAAAGTAGGTATAGCGATTTCTCGCCTGACTTTCACCAGAAAAGCCTTTCAATAAGTTTTTTTCGGTTTCAGTGCCCTTCAGACTCTTCATTTTCTATTCCCCTTTCAACAAAATATTTTAAGCCGTCAAGACCGGCCATTGCACTAGCTCTCCCCGTATTCCGATTCTCGTCAGACTAAAATCATAACGCACAGGATCAGAATACGCAAACTCCCTGAACGCTCCGGTAATCTCCCGGGCGGTCCTAAGACTCCCGTCCTTTCGCATCGTCAGCCCCAGGCGGCGGGAAACCTGCAGCATATGGGTATCAAGCGGCACAAGCAGTTTTGCAGGAGAAAAATGATCACTCCAGCACCCCGGATCAATCTCATCCTTCCGGATCATCCAACGAAGAAAAAGATGAAGCCGCTTGCAGGCACTTCCCGCATCCGGATTCGGTAAGATCCGTCGTGCTCCGGTATCATAGCCCCTGGCGGAGTCGTACAACATGCGTACAAACCCGGCGAGACGGCCATGAATGTCCGGGCCGGCATCATCGTTGCACATAAAAGCGGCTTGAAGCGATCCATAGGTTTTCAGAAGATTCGACAGAGCTATCATCAACAACGCAATCGAATCACCTGAAAAAAAGCGGTATCGCATGCCGGAAAAATCCCTTGTTACATCTTCCGCCGTGCTATGCAGCAATGAAGCAGCGGGGGATACGGGATTAGCCAGTCGGCAACGAACCTCTTCAAGTGCCCGTAATATGGAACCGACCCTACCGACGGAAAATGCAGCCGCTATCAGGCCAAACAGTTCTCGATCCGCATCAGACGAAAAATAGTATACCGTTTGAAGGGGATCGGGCTCGATCAATGCCCGCCGGTGATACCGGCGATAGATATCTTCAAGAAACGCTTTGAGCTCGATTTCCACCCCCTCTAATCAATAACAAGAACTATTATCAATTAGACTCAAAAAAAGATCAAGAGCTTCCCGGAAAAATTATATATCCCTGACCACCACGATTCCGAACACTATTAAAAAATTAAACAGAAGAAGTTCCGGACAGGTGATACACAGAAGCTATCTTTTGAATTTCCCGGATAAACTTCTGGCGATACGAGCTGGGTTCCAAAATTTCCACCGAAGGGCCGCACTGCACAAGCTTGAGAAAAAGCTCGATGGAATTTTCGGCTTCGATGTCGCAGATAATCCATCCGTCCGACTCCGGATCGTGTACTTTTAAACGATTAACGTAGAGATTATGGAAGACATTCAGCACCGACCGCTCACGAATTCTCAGCTTTAATGGAATGAGATCTTCGGATTCGATAGGAGAGTTGAACTCATTTTTGCCGAAAGGCTTTAGGTTGTCAGGAATGGTATAGGTCTCATCAAGAATTTCTGCGCTGTGAATTTTCCGAATATCGATGGTTTGAATGGCGGCGGTATGGCGAAGACGCCCCGTCACACTGATGGGCCTTCGCGCACCGTTCTGATCGTAAAATCCAATAAAGTAGGGAGCAAACTCTGTCTCTTCTTCTTTCCCTGTTTTCTCGTTTAGATGTTTGATGCGAACGATCTTTCCGGACACCCAGGAATCGGTCATGGTCTCCAGGACCTTAATATAATCGGGATTCTGCAATTTTGAGCCGGTCTCAATTGCCTCTGCCATTGAATCGATACTGGCACTCATGGAAGGAGCGTTGCGGCGGAGGTTTTCTGCGAGCTTCCGGAGGGCACTCGACATATGGGGGTTGTGATATTCCGTATGGTTTGCAAGCAGTTCTGCCGACAGGTGGAAGGCAAGGCTTTCATAGACCGAAAGCTTCATCATGTTCATGGGCTCGTCGTTGGAAATACCGACAACATACTCGTCTTCCCAGAGGTCGACTTTCTTCTTCAATTCATCCACATAACGTCCGACGGTGGAACGATGGACTCCCAACCTTCGGGCAATTTCAGCTCTGCGCATCCCCTCGGGATGGCTGAGCAGCAGCAGCTCAAGCTGCATCAAACGTTCACTCTTTCCCATTGCCTCATGCCCTTATCGTTGCTATTTGTTGCATCTCGTTAGTGTATGTGCAAAATGCAAAAAAAACAACCTTTTTCTGCAACAAGAACGAGGCAAAGGAAAAAGGTGTTGGAATTCCCTCCGACACCATGGATGCGGAGGGATTGAAGGGACAGATGGTCAGCGGGGGATTTCGACCTGCTGGGCCTCCCGGGGAATTTCAAGTATCTCAACAAGGGCCCGCGGTTCGAGACGAAAGGGACTCCCCTTGCCTTCGTAAAAACCGTGCTCGCCTATCAGGTGGATATTGATATCGGTAAAGACCAGCGATCTATTAAGCTGCTTGTTAAGGAGGGTTGTATTGGTTTTCGCATACAGCCCCGGACCTCCAAAGGGACTGGGAATTTTCCCACGAACCGATTCCACCTTGACATCGAAATAGCTGTCGACGGTAGTAAACTCCCCGAGGCCCGCCTCACCCTCCTTCCGGAAATAGCGCATGCGATCGGCAATTGCCTGATGTGTTGTTCCCAGACGTCGTACCTCCGCTGCATCGGCATCAAGAATTTCAGACAGGGAACGGGTATCGCTTCCGAGAAAGCCCTGGAGCGTGAGCACCCCCGGTTTCATCTGCTCTTGGATCACTTTCATCTGCGGTGACTGTTTCATATCTTCCTCCCGGATCAACCGAACTTATCGTAGTAGATCAACGCTTCCGGCACCCCTTTGTCGGTAAGAACCTTCACGCATGCGTCGATCATACCGGGGCTTCCGCAAAGGTAGGCTTCGGTGTTATCGCCGCTCTCCATGTGTTTGGCCACCACATCGGTAATGAGCCCGGTCTCTCCATCCCAGTTGTCCTCCGGTTCGGGGGCACTGAGGGCGGGAATAAAACGAAAATTCGGCAGTCGCTCTTCCAGTTCCTTCATCTCATCGAGCAGAAACAGATCGCGCTTGGAGCGTGCCCCAAAGAAGTAGCGGGTCCTTCGATTGCTCCCTTTCTCAGCCATATCGAGTAGGATCGACTTGATCGGCGCCATACCGCTCCCGCCGGCTATACAAATGATCTCCCGTTCGGTGTCGCGAAGGAAGAACTCCCCATAGGGGCCGTTGAAGACCACGGGATCTCCCTCCTTCAGATACTTGTGGACAAAGGTGGTACAGATACCGTTTGGCACATAGCGTATTTCAAGCTCTACATGGCGCTTGTCGCTGGGTACCGATGCCGCCGAATAGGCCCGGTAGACAGGCTCGTCGGTAAGCTCATATTCGGGGACCCGAAGCTGAACGAACTGTCCGGCCCTGATGGAAATCTCCGAAGGCTCGTTAAGGTCAAAGGTCACTTCTTTGATGTCGTGGGTCAGGTCACGGATCTTCGCCACCGTTGCCTGGAACTCCTTGACGCTGAAAAGTTCGTCGGGAATCCGGATCGACATATCTTCTTTGACTTTAAGCTGGCAAGAAAGGCGGATATTCTCGGCCTTTTCTTCCTCGCTGATCCAGGGCAGCTCCGTGGGCAGGTATTGGCCTGCGCCCTTTTCCACCTTCACCTTACAAAGACCGCAGGAACCACGCCCTCCACAGGCCGACGGAATAAAAATTTCCTGCTCCATGAGGGTACCGAGGAGGGGTTTTCCTCCCTTTACGACAAACTCCTTCTCATCGTTTATGGTGATTTTTACCTCACCATAGTTGGCTATTGTTGCATCGGCAATCACCATCAGAACAGCCAAAAATGCGGAAATTCCGGTAATTGCTCCGACGCTGGTAATCAGTGCGGGTAACATGCTTCCTCCTTAGCCGATATTGATCATACCGCTGAAGCCCATAAAGGCCATTGCCATCATACCGGTGATGATCAGGGTAATACCGGGGCCCTCAAGCCCCTTCGGAACTCGTGCCTTTTTGAGTTTCTGCCTGATGCCGGCCATGGCGAGAATCGCCAGAAACCAGCCGATTCCACTGCCCAAACCAAAGGTGAAGCTTTCGATAAAAGAGTACTCTCTGATTACCATAAAAAGACTGACACCGAGAATTGCACAGTTGACGGTAATCAGGGGAAGAAAAATACCGAGGGCCGCGTAGAGGGTTTCGGAAACGCGCTCGATCACCATCTCGACAATCTGAACAAATGCGGCAATCACGATGATGAAGACGATGAAGCGAAGATATTCCAACTCAAGAGGAATCAGGATCTTATTGTACACAAGCCAGTTCAGAACACTGGTGCTAGCCATTACAAAAGTAACGGCGACTCCTAGGCCCACACTGGTCTTCAGCTCCCGGGAGACCGAGAGGAAGCTGCACATACCGAGATAGTTGGTAAGGAGAATGTTGTTGGTGAAGATCGCTGCAAAGAGGATCGCCACAGGATACAGGGAACCGCTCATTTTTTGGCCTCCTCTTTTTCGGGAATAATTGCCCCCTTTACGACCCAGATAAGGATCGCAAGCATGAAAAAGGCACCGGGTGGCATGATCATGATGGACCAGTTTGTCCACCATGAACCGAGAATCTTGATCCCCCAAAGCGACCCCGTTCCCAGAAGCTCCCTAAAGATCGCAACGATGATCAAAACGTATGAGTAACCGATCCCCGAAGCCAAACCATCGATGAGGCTCAGCCCCGGAGAGTTGTTCAAGGCAAAGGCTTCCGCCCTCCCCATGATGATACAGTTGGTAATAATCAGCCCGACGTAGGGACCAAGCTGCTTCCAAATATCAGGCATATAGGCTCGCAGGG
>JGI2924J29684_1077059_pt1 | contig 13313 bp, 13 predicted proteins | sample BenlonsequencITS_FD_29684 | JGI IMG/M metagenome (IMG submission 29684)
CCCCGCCAGTAGAGCGTGCATCTGACGCATTCGATCCTGGTGCGAAATACCACATTCCAGGCAACACGCCATATTTGCGTTATTTCCTCTCATTTGTGATGCAGTTCCAATTCCACAAAGCTGCTTGTGAAATGTCTGGATGGGAAGGCCCGCTTCACCGTTGTTCAATCTATAACAACAAAGAAGTGGGTGAAAAATTCAATGCAATGATGGAAATGGGTGCATCCAAACCTTGGCCAGATGCGCTTGAAGCCTTCACCGGCACACGCGAAATGGATGGTTCTGCCATCATCGAATATTTCGATCCATTGATGACATATCTGAAAGAAGAAAACGAAGGCCGCGCTTGCGGTTGGAAATAATATAAAACCAAAAACAGGAGCCGAGAATATCGGCTCCTGTTTTTACATAGATTAGATATTTATTGAGAGCTGTCTTGGTCTAAGACACAAAGCATCATCCAATCAAATCATGCATCTCTATAACTGGAGCACCTGCGAGGCATCCACCCAATTTTTGTTGAGCCGCTTGGAAATATTCCGTTTTCCCATGCGTAATAATAGCGTCTATAGAATTATACTGTTCCATAAACACATAACTGGTTTTTGAATTTTGCGTTTTAAATAATTGATACATTAGACAGCCTTCTTCATTCGCATTTACTTTTGCGACTAGCTCTTTGGCTATGGCTTCAAATTCTTCTTGTTTTCCATCTTGAATTTCTAGTTTAGCTGTAACGCCGATCATGGCTGACCTCCATATTATATCCAAAGGTCAAACTGTATGCGTATTCATAACAGTCACAAGCCGTGCCGTGGCGTGAGCTCTCAAAATATCTAATGCTCGAACTTGATATAAACTATCAAATATGTAGCTTCGCTACTTGCATCTACATATAGCCTCCCCCTAGATATAGGGCATAATTTGTGTTCAGACGTATATTCCTAAATTCAGAAAGCCTCAGCAATGGCAATGTCTCATGATGACCTTCTTTCCCACCTACGTGATGGCTTTCCTGATGCCGAAATCATCCTAACCGATCTTGCAGGTGACAATAATCACTGGCAGGCAGAAATCGTTTCAGAGCAATTTAAAGGAAAAACACGGGTCGCACAGCACCAGATGGTATATGCTTCGCTAAAAGGTGCTATGGATGGCGCTGATGGGCAATTGCACGCTCTCGCACTCAAAACACGGGCTCCCAAGTAAATAATCCCATTTAGATAGGCCTCTGAATATGGGGAAACATTTATCGTCATCTCACCCTCCCCAGCTTCCAATGCGTGCATTAGGGGCCACGGGTGCCGTGCTTCCTATTTTGGGCTTTGGCGTGTCTGGTGTGTTAGCCTCACCTCTTGTGAGCCAAGCTCAAGTCAACAATTTAACCCGAACAGCACGTCGCTTGGGAATTACCGTTTTTGATACTGCACCATTTTATGGTGATGGTGTCGCTGAACAGCGTCTAAAAATAGCTTTAGAAAAATCTAACGACACAGAGCATTTGCCTCCCCCATTCATTATTACAAAGGCTGGCACCCATAGAGTTGGACGAAAAATGTGGAAGGATTTTAGTATCAAGGGACTCCGCGCTCAATTGTCAGACAGCAAATCACGCCTTCCCCATATTGATGCTTTCTTTCTGCATGGTCCCAGTGAAAATGACCTCACACCGCAGCTACTTGCAGAACTACAAAAACTCAAACAAGATGGTCTATTCAAATATCTAGGGATTGCTGGTCGAGGCCACGAATTGGACAAAGCCATCTCATCAAATTCATTCGATCTCATTATGGCCCCCATTCATAGAAATTTGCCATTTCAAGATCTTGAACGACTTGAAAAAGCACAAATCCAAAATCTAGGAGTGATTGGTATCGAAGCCCTTGCTCCTGCCGCCCAAGGAATACGTTTATCCCTAAACCCATCAGACATGTGGTATTCGGCCCGCGCTGTTCTTCATGGTAAGGGTTTTCAAAAACAACAAATGACAGCACATGAATGTTTAAACTGGGTGAAACATTCAGGGTTGGCTGATATAATCCTATCTACAACGTCACGTATTGAACATTTACACTCAAATGCAGCATCTTGCTCAGATAAGCTTGAAATTCCTTCTAGATAGACTTAGCTCTGAGATAACAAACCTTTTAAAATACTAGGACACTGAAATCCATGACTGCTCAAGAAACGATACAAAAAGCCGTGACTTCAAATGACGTCATGCTCTTCATGAAAGGCACACCTGTTTTTCCGCAATGTGGTTTTTCTTCGACAGTTGCACAAATACTGAACTATCTTGGTGTTGAGTATAATTCTATCAATGTATTGGAAGATCAGGAAGTTCGTCAGGGAATTAAAGACTTCTCAAACTGGCCGACAATTCCTCAGCTTTATGTCAAAGGTGAATTTGTCGGCGGATGTGACATCATCAAAGATATGTTCGAACAAGGTGAATTGCGCGAATATCTTGAAGAAAAAGGCATCGCAACAGCGAACGCTGAACAATAATATTTCTTCATGCACATATGGTGACGAATATTGTATAAAGTTCGTCACCGCACCTCAACACTCAACAACTCACAGTAAACCAAAGATAATACTGCTATTTCACAGTTAATATAAGCAGATAAAAACTCACTACATACTTAAATAACTCATAAATTTAAGCGCGTGGTTACTTTTTGTTAGCTGCTTTTCAAGTATTTTCCTGTTACGTTAAAACACTAATTCACCTTAAACGCTTTGGGAAACGGTTTCTAAGTTTATGAGTATCTGGGATATTCTAAAATTCAAATCTAAGAAAAACGAAGTGATTGAAGAAATCACTGAGGAAGAACCGGCTGACTTACGCGCAGGTGACCGCGAAATCATGTATCGCGATTCACGTGTGTATTACCCAAGTGGCGGAAGCGAGCCCTGCATCATAAACGATGTGAGTGAAACTGGACTTCGCATTTCTTGTCAGGGCGCAAAAAACTTTCCAGAAAGAATTCGCATCCAATATGCAGGCAAACGTCGTCAATGTGACGTTATTTGGAGAGACGGCATTGTGGCAGGTCTGGCTTTTGTTGAAGGCGAGGGCCTACGCGAGCACGCCCCTATCCAAGACCAAGACCTTCAACAAGACGAAGTCAGTGTTGACACACCCTTCGCTGAAGACCCCCTAAAATAGCCGATACCCGCACCTGACCTACACAATTTTATCACACTTGGCGCTTTCTCAATTCAACTTTTGAGGATAGCACTTGCTCTTGTATAGGGTTTTCAACTAATGAAGGCCCTCTCTTACGCACGGTTGTATCCTTCGCGTAGACTTATTACCTGCTGACATACGCACGAACGACACACCTTATAAGGACCGACTTAGATGAACACCGAACAAGCACCTATACGCGGCGTTGCTCCAAAAATCGGAATTGTTTCTCTGGGTTGCCCTAAAGCACTCGTGGACTCTGAACGCATTATCACCCGTCTTCGCGCTGAAGGTTACGAAATTTCTGGCGAGTACAAAGGTGCCAACCTTGTCTTGGTCAACACATGTGCGTTTCTCGATTCAGCGCGTGATGAAAGTCTAGAAGCCATTGGTGAGGCCTTAGAGGAAAACGGTCGCGTTATCGTAACGGGGTGTCTAGGCGCAGAACCTGAAGTCATTGAAGCCCAATATTCAAATGTGCTCGCTGTGACTGGGCCTGCACAATATGAGCAAGTTATGGATGCCGTCCATAAACACTGCCCTCAACCTCCTAATGCTTTCCAAAGCCTAGTGCCGGAAAGCGGCATCCGTTTGACACCTCGCCATTACGCCTATTTGAAAATTTCTGAAGGGTGCTCAAACCGCTGTAGCTTTTGTATTATTCCATCACTTCGCGGCGATCTCGCATCGCGCCCGATTGATCAGGTGCTTCGTGAAGCAGAACAATTGCAAAAAGCTGGTGTCAATGAGCTATTGGTGATCTCTCAAGATACATCCGCTTACGGCATGGACATAAAATACGAGCCGCGCACTTGGAAAGACAAAGAATACGAAACGCGCTTCCTTGATTTGTGTCAAGGACTTGGCGATATGGGCATGTGGACACGTCTACACTATGTCTACCCATATCCACACGTAGACAAAGTCATTCCTTTAATGGCGGAAGGGAAAATCCTGCCATATCTGGATATCCCATTCCAACACGCTTCTCCAAATGTGTTGCGCAATATGAAACGTCCAGCCAAACAAGACAAAGTGCTAGAGCGTATCAAGCAATGGCGCATTGATGTCCCAGATATCGCTATCCGCTCGACTTTCATTGTTGGTTTTCCGGGTGAAACGGATGAAGATTTTGAAATGCTGATGGACTTCATGCGTGAAGCCAAAATCGACCGTGCCGGCTGCTTTAAATATGAAGACGTTAAAGGTGCAGTCTCACATGATTTGCCAAACCACGTCCCAGAAGAAGTCAAAGAAGAACGCTGGCACCGCTTCATGCAATTGCAGCAAGATATCTCTCATGAACGCTCAGAAGCTCAAATCGGGCGAGTCCTAGATATCATTATCGACGATTCCAATGGTGAAGCTGCTGTTGGACGCACAAAAGCGGATGCACCAGAAATAGACGGCCTCGTTCACTTAGAGAATTATCCTGACCTAGAAGTCGGTGACATTGTCAAAGCAGAGATCACGGATGCCAATTGCTATGATCTTTGGGCGAAAGTGCCGGGATCAAATTCAAACTAAATTTCGTCGAAAAAATACAAAGGGAGCCATTACAAATCGCTTCCTTTTATTCGCGTAACTTAGGCTGCATTCACATCCTTCAAAAACTTGTCGATCACGATTTCCAGCTCTCTGGACATAAGACCAACTTGTTCAGACGCACCTTTGACCGCGACAGCATCGCCTGATGTCATTTCAGTTGAACGCGCAAGATTCTCGACGCCTTCGGAAGCAACACTCGACCCTTGAGCCGCAGATTGTACGCTTTCACTGATAGACATCGTCGCAGATGTTTGCTGATCCATAACAACAGCAATAGCTTGAGAAGCCTCTGAAAGTTCCTCAAATTGCTGAGTAATTCCATTAATTCCTTGCACCGCTGCAAGCGTTTCTGATTGAATACTTGCAATCTGACTAGAAATCTGATCCGTCGCCCTTGCTGTCTGGTTGGCTAGATTTTTAACTTCCTGCGCGACAACAGCAAACCCGCGCCCAGATTCCCCTGCTCTTTCTGCTTCAATCGTTGCGTTAAGCGCCAATAGGTTCGTTTGCGAAGCAATCTCGGCGATTGTTGTAATCACGCTATTAATGGCATCTGCCGAACGCTCCAATGTCTGCACCCTTGCCGTCGCTTGGCTTGCCGCACTAGCTGCATTTTCGGTTGCTTCACGGGACGAGGCAATTCTTGCATTTATATCATGAATAGATGCTGACAATTCTTCTACCGCAGCCGCAACAGCCTGCACCGCACCACTCGCTTCAGCAGATGAAGACCTTGCAACAATCGCTCCTGTGCGCGCTTCTTCCACAGCGCGGTTCAGTGACTCAGATACTTCATTCAAGCTTTCTGAAGTAGCACCGACACTGGCGATAGCATTGTTCGAACGGGTCTTGAACTCATCAACACAAGCAGAGATTCTATCCGCGCGTGCTTTTTCCTCTTTCTCTTGCAACACTTTGTTTGCCTGAGCCGCCTGACGTTCAATGTCCATTTGGCGAAATATCTCAACCGCACGCGCAATCTCTCCAATTTCATCAGTGCGGGATTTACCTTCAACATCTTGAGAGTTATCGCCATTGGTCAGTACATTCAGCGCATTTACCAAAGTTTTCATTGGCCGCGTCAATCCAACACTCAACCGCCATACCGAAATGCCACACAACACCATTACAGCAACAAGAAAAAACAGAGATGAGAAAACAGCGTTATTCGCGTTGACCATAGATTGAACGGCAGCGTTATGAAGGTCATTTTCCATACGGTTTTCTATACTTCTCAGCAATTCTATTCGTTGAGTAGCCGCTGCAAACCATTCCGTACTCGTTAGTCCTACAATACCCTCACCGGACACCTCTGCCTGTTGCAAGCGTTCTCGATATTGGTTCACCCTAGCATTGATGGGATTGTCGTTGGTTTCATGAATGAAATCACGCTCTTCTGGTGTCGCAAACATGAGAGCATACTCAAAATAAGCTTTTTGTAGGGCTGATTCTTCCAAAAATCTTTGATAAACATCACCAGGAAATTTACCGGCGCTAATACCCGTTGCCCCCAATGCCCGCTCAATACCAGCATGCTCTTTTGCCATCATAATGGATGAAAAGACTGAGTTTAATAATACAATATGCCTATCGTCTAAATGGGATGCCAACTCATATGTCGTGATGATGCTATCGTGGATCGTCGACGTATAATATTCTGCCATAGTTTCAACATCAGTATTCAGGCTAGACACCTTCCCCCTCATAGCCGGCAATTGCTTGAGATCTGCCTCTAGCTTTGAGACATCTGCAACAAGATCAGCATCTTGTTTTAATTCGTTTGCAACATCAGTAAATTGCAAGACTTTCAAGTCTGTGTCTGCGCGTTGCTGTTTAAGCTCGCGAACAAATGTGTTGCCTTTAGAAGAAATGTATCCGGCGGACAAGCCACGTTCTTTTTGTAACGCGTGTGTCAGCTCCGTGAGTTGGGGCGCATGATCAATACGCTCAATCGCATGTTGAGCTGATTGCTGTTTCAAATAACCTTGAAATACAAAAAAGCCGCCAAAACACAATAGTCCTATTAACGGAACCAATGCGACAGCGATCAAGCGCGTATTAATCTTCATATGAATATGACCTCATCCTTCTTCAGCGTGCAGTATTCCTTAAGAGTATTAACGAAACACCTAAGCTAAGGTTTTGTGTCGCAATAATTTGAAAATGAATTTCACAGCTAAATTACCATCAAAATGGTTGGTTAACAGGGTTATACCAAGCAAAGGGCCTTATTTCGCGCCTGTTGCAAGCATCATAGCTTTGCAAGCTCAAACTCTATTCAAATAAAGATTTCTGTCTTTTAGCCGCTTTTGAAATTCCAACGTTTAACACTAAAATTGAAATTCTCGCCTGACCATTTACTGTCTGGTAACCATATCCCGCGAAAAATAGTTAATTAAGAAGGTCTGATTATTTGCTATTTCGCAATATTCGGGTTCCTTCATGACATATTTCTCAGGGAAGCCGATATGACCTCGCTCCTCTTTCGCGTCATCAGCGCGCATCGTTGTCGATCAACGCATCACCACATCGCTATTGGTGCACTTACTCTTTTAAAAGGTGAGCACGCGCAGCGCTGGCACGACCTCATGCTTGTCATGCATGACGACCTCCTAAAAGGCGCTAAAGCGCCTGACGCCGAATTTAAAGATTTCAAAAATCATGTTCTTCATATTGAAGAAGGTGAATGGGGCGGCGCACGTGATGCAGCCCTTGAATGGTATGCAAAATCTGTCATGGCGCTTAAGGCAAAGAAATGGTCTGATGCAGCCTATGCTCTGGGCGTGATGAGCCATTACTACGCCGACCCAATCCAACCTTTTCACACAGGTCAAACAGAAGAAGAAGGTGCCATTCACCGCGCTGTTGAATGGTCAATTGCTAAATCCCGTCCAGAAATTGCACGCCGCATAGAAACCAAAGGCTATCCAGTTGTACCAACAGGTGAAGGCCCAGGATTTGTATCCGATATGGTTCGCGCTGGTGCAGAAAAATCTCATCCACATTACAACACTCTGCTTGATCACTACAATGTGGATGCTGGCGTCAAAGTCCCAGAAGATGGGCTTGATGATACACTTCTAGACGTCATTTCAGACCTAGTTGCATACGCCACATCTGGGCTAGCTGCGATCTATATGCGCGCTTTTGAAGAAGCTGGCGTTGCACCACCAAAATCGAATTTGTCCATCAACGGTTTCTTGGCAACACTCGACATTCCTATCCGCTGGATTACAAGCAAACTAGAAGATGCCAATGATCGCCGTATTGTAACGGCGATGTATGAAGAGCTTCGCAAAACCGGTAAAGTCATCAAAAAACTACCCGATGATGACAAGCAAATTCGTAAAATGCATGCGCAACAAGTTCTGCGCATTCCCCTTAAAGAGCTTGATGCGCAGCGTATGCGTAAAATTGGTGAAAAACACGTCGCCCGCGCGGGTGCAACGCCCGTTATTATCTCACACAATAACGCACAAACTGAAGCCCCAGCACAGCCAGCCAAAGTGATAGAAGAAGCAACGCCTGTTGTAGCATCTGCTGCTGCAACGGTTGCGATGGCTGACACATCAATCACCACTCAAGCCAAAGACGCATCATCTAAGATTGATAAAAAAGCTGAACGTTTAGCTATTAAAGAAGCAAAACAGGCTGAAAAGCAGCGCATTGCACAAGAAAAAGCCGACGCAAAAGAGCGTGCCAAAGCAGAAAAAGCCGCCGCTGCTCAAGCCAAAATTGAAGCAGCTGCCAATGCAAAAGCTGAAAAAGTAGCTGCCCTCCAAGCCAAAGCAGACGAGGAAGCGCGGATCAAAGCCGAAGAAAAGGCATCAGCAGAAAAAGCCGCAACTGAAAAAGCCGAAGCTGCCAAACAAGCCCGCGCAGGAGCGAATGCGAAGAAAGAAGCTGAGGAACGCGCAGCAGCTCAAGCCAAAGCCACAAAGCAGGCTGAAAAAGATTCCAAACGCAAAAACCGTGGACAAACTGATTGCGACGAAACGGCTGAAGCCGCCGCCCTCCTTACAGCAGCGCACAAGACAGCCGCTCAACGCGAAGCTGAACAGCGAGAAGCTGAGCAGCGCGCAGCAGCTGCCGCAGAAGCATCTGCTCCTGAGGCCAAGCAACAAACGGCAAAATCAACAAACACAGAGCCCCAACCTGAGAAACCCAAATACCGCGTCAAAACAACAGGCGAGCATTCTGAGTCAAAATCTAAAGAATATGATGAAGCAGAATCCGCTTTTGCTGCTCAACTCAAACAAGTGTCGAAAGGCACAAGGTTTGAACCCGTTGAAAATGACCCAGATGAAGATATGGACGTCACAACATATGACGCCATGATCGATGCAATGGATGATGACGATCTAGGTCTCAATGAAGATGATTCATCTGAAACAGTGGATTACGAAGACACAGCTGAAGAAGATACATATGCATCTTCGCGTACGTCTCGCCGTGAACCACTAAGCAATGAATCTCCAATCGTTGATGCGCCCTCTATCGGCAAGAAAACAGCTGCACGCATGCGCAATGTCGGCATCCATACAGTTGGTGATTTTGTTCAAGCCAAAGCAAAAGACCTATCGGCAAAGCTTGGCGGTGGTTATATGACACCCGCAACGCTTATTGATTGGCAGGATCAAGCTCTGCTTATGATCGACATGCCATCCTTGCGCGTGCACGATGCTCAAATTCTTGTTGGTGCCGGCGTTCGCTGCGTTGAAGATCTTGCAGAAAGCTCCTCAAGAGATCTCTTTGCATCAGCAGTATCGTTTTTGAAAACAAAAGATGGCGCACGCATTGCTCAAAATGGCAACGCGCTTGATCATGAAGAAGTTTATGACTGGATAGAAGAAGCTCAAGCCGCCTTTGCATAGAGGCGACGACATAAGGCAGCTTGAGAAGTTTAAACACAAATTAGCGGATGGTTTGGAGATTAGCCGCGAACTTGGTTTTCAATTTCCACTGTGGATCCATCAGGAATACCTAATTCCTGGAATGTATAAGTCAGCGTCTTACCCTCACGCATTAAAGCCCGGCAATGGTCTTCCCGGATACGTTCAAACTCGACCTCGAAATGATTTTTGCCATCGCGCTCAACGTCTGCATCGATAAAGGATTTATCGGTACATCCGTTAGATGAAACTGTAATCATGATCTGATTTTCTTGAACAACAGCCCCTGAAAGAGACTGGGCATCATGAAAATCAAAATCTCCATGGCCATTTGCCTGCACATTAATGCATCCCGTCGCAACGAAAGCCAATGGCAAAATTGCCGCGATTTTTATCAACTGCATAATCTGTTCCTTATTGAAAAACAATAATTTTCAATATCGTTTTTCAATAAAAACGTCAAGTAAAACTTCTGATAATTATCGCAAGGATCAATTTTGATGACCGATCAGATTATCTCGGCACATGGTTTTAATCGGTTCGGGTAAATTTTCAGACCATGTTTTCAATACTTCCAATCCCTCGATAGCCGCCTGTCCAATCGGTGTGATGGCATACTCAACTCCAATAGGAGATGTCGGTAAAATGCGCCGCTCAATCAATTGATGGCTCTCCAAGTGTCTTAATCTTTCTGTCAGGATTTTTTTACTCGCTCCAACAAGCCCGCGCGATAGGTCGTTAAATCTCACCGGCTCGTCTTTGAGATGATAAAGGATCGAACCAGTCCACTTTCCGCCCAGAATCCGCATGCTCAATTCAACCGAACATGGCTCGCTTATTATTTTGCGAGGCTCTTTTGCTTTCTTGCGTTCTGCCATTCTTCACGCCTCTTTCACATCAAACCTGTATGCTGAATTTAAAAAATAAATTATTTTTCATAACAAAATCAAATCTATACATAAATTTCACAACCAGTTACTAAAAGTAAACTAGTTGAAAAAGTATACCTAAAGAGGCAATTCAGCAATGCATTTATCGCGCAATAAAAGCATTCAAGATCCAATTACATAAAATTCCAAACAGGTATCTCAATGAAAAACGTTTTAATCATCAACGGGCATGAGCCATACTCCTTTGCGCCGGGAGAGCTAAATGCTTCTCTTGTGTCACAAGTTTCTAATTTCTTTTCTTCCAGAGGCGCAGAAGTCTCCATCACAGAAACGGCCAAAGCATTTGATATTGAAGAAGAACTAGAAAAACACGTGCAGGCAGACTTCATATTCTACCAATTTCCAATCTATTGGATGGGACCACCTTGGCGCATGAAAAAATACATTGATGATGTCTACACCGCCGGCACCAACGGCCCTCTTTGTGATAATGATGGCCGCAGCTCACGCGCTCCCAAGCACAATTACGGAAGCGGCGGAACACGCTCTGATACAAAATACATGCTATCAGTCACCCTCAACGCCCCAGCAGAAGCCTTTGATGATCCCAATGAATATCTCTTAGAGGGGCGCTCACTGGATGATTTATTGCTACCGATGCATACAACAGCACGGTTTTTCAAAATGCAGCCTCAGCCCACTTTTGCAGCTTTTGATGTCATCAAAAACCCAGAACTGGAGACTGACTTTGATCGCTTAAATTCCATGCTTAAAGCACTCGTCTAAATCAAGCATAGCCTTCAGAATGTGAAGTCTCGTTTAATCAATCACGAACTGATCCGGTCGATAGCCCGGATCAGGGATTTTCGGGTCCATATCTTCCAAAGCCCCACGCACAAGACGCGCGACAATCGCTTTACGACGCACGCGGCTATCGCTTGGCACCACAAACCAAGGCACCTCATCAGTCGAGCATTCATTGACCGCAATTTCATATGCTTCTTGATACTCATCCCATAATTTGCGGTCTTCTAAATCACCCGGATTAAACTTCCAACGCTTATTGGGGTTCTCAAGACGTTCAAGTAATCGCTCCCCCTGCGTACGCCGTGAGATGTGCAGCATCACTTTTACAATCTTGATATTGTTTTGCGTCAGATGCTTTTCAAAATTATTGATCTGCTCATAGCGCTGCTCAATCTGAGACATGGGTGCTAGCCCTCGCACGCGCCCAATCAAAACATCCTCATAGTGAGAGCGATTAAACACAGCAATTTCACCCAGACGCGGTATAAAATTATGAATGCGCCAAAGATAATCACGGGCCAATTCATTTGAAGAAGGCTTACCAAAAGCATGAACGCGCAAGCCTAAAGGTGATGTTTGAGAGAACACAGCTTTTGTTGTGCCATCTTTGCCAGATGTATCTATGCCCTGCAAAATAAGCAGCATGCCCTGTGTTTTCTCAGCGTAGAGACGGTCCTGCAATTCATCAATCGCCAGTGCATCGTCTTTCAGGGATCGTTTAGCTTCATCTTTATCTGGGAATAATTCAGTTCCATCAGTTGTGTACTCGTCCAATGAAATTTTCTTGCCCGGCTTGGCCAGTGTCGCCTTCCGAATTTCCTCTATATTTGGACGATCAAACATGCACTTACCTTTATTCAATATCCATAACACGCAGGTCCACGACAAATAGACCTCAAAACAACAATATTCCCATAGAAATCTGCGGGATTTTTATAAGAGCATAATTTTTCTTAGCTGACCAAGGGTTTGAACAGATTAAATTTATTGGCCAATTATGGTCACCCACAAGTAGCAATCTTTCATTTTTGTCACGTTCGGGATGACATTAACCATAAAATAATATAAGTTTTAAGGGTATTTCGATGTATCCCAGCAAAATTTAAGGACAATAAAACAATCTAAGATAGTAAAACTGGGTAATGAAACAGTCGGATATCAGTCACTTAAATCCAAACCCCGATATGGATGAAGTTTTCACTATGATACACGCACTTAAATCTACACTCTCTCATCTTGGTATATTATCGCCGCTAAAAAAAGCACGTTATGAGCTGAACGAAGCAAAATGGAAAACTAAACTAAAGCTAAAGCGTGTTGCTATGGCATATGGTTTAGCGAAGTGGAAACCACTTATTCCTGAGCAAAAATACGCACGAATTTGCAATCAAATTATCGACGAACTTCAACAAAATGGCCATAAATTTGGTGATCATCTAGAATTCGGCGTTAGTCGAGGAACCTCTCTCGCAACCATGCGCCATTCTCTAAAAAAAGCAAATCTAGGACATATTCGCAGCATTGGCTTTGATTCATTTAAAGGCATGCCTGCTGGTTCTGAAGAAGAAGGTTGGGACAAGGGCGCTTTTGCTTCAACAGAAGGTGCCACAAAATCTTATTTAGAAAAGCAGGGCGTCGATCTATCCAACGTGCATCTTGTAAAAGGCTGGTTCAACGAAACCTGCAATGACGATACGATACAAAAATATGGCATGAATAAAGCCAGTATTGTTATGATAGATTGTGATATCTACTCAGCAACGTGTGAAGTTCTAAACTTTATCGAACCGCTTTTAGCTGAAACCTCTGTATTGATCTTTGATGATTGGGGCTGGCGCTCTGACATCAATGAAATTGGTCAAAAAGAAGCTTTTGAAGAATTCATAGATAAACATCCTGAATTCACAGCGTCCCCTCGCCCAACATATCTTGATCAAGCTCGTATTTTCCTCATGAAACGCGCACAGCAATAGCAAAAAAAAA
>JGI2924J29684_1077058_pt1 | contig 13297 bp, 18 predicted proteins | sample BenlonsequencITS_FD_29684 | JGI IMG/M metagenome (IMG submission 29684)
AACGCCAACTAAGTCATGCATTTTGCAGTTCTAAAATTCAGGGGGAGTTGAATCTCCCCCTGAATTAAGAACTTGCTTCAATAGGAAATTTTATATTTTAAGTTTTATAGGGTTCCGCAGTTTTGAAAAGAACTGGTCTGGACCGAGATAAAACGCACAGTTTATCTGTGTACACGGAAGGATAAAAGCCTGGGAGATATTATGTATATCTTCCGGGTTTTTTTATTCTTGATGATTATGCGATGAAAGTGAGGAAATAACTAATGTTTAGAGAAATGAGAAGAGGTAAGCAATTATTATCAATGGAAGACACCGTAGCTGTAATGGACAGATGCACAAATGGTGTTTCTGGCGTGCTTGGGTGATGAAGATTATCCTTACGCAGTTCCACTTAGCTATGTCTATTGCAATGACAAAATCTATTTTCATTCAGCAAAAGCTGGACATAAAATCGATGCTATTAAGAAGAACCCAAAGGTATCTTTTTCAGTAATAGATGAAGATACGATAGTAAGTGAAAAATATACTACTTATTTCCGTAGCGTTATTACTTTTGGTAAAGCAAGAATTGTAGAAGGTGATGAATGGCTGGAAGCTTTTGAGGCTTTAGTTGAAAAGTATTCAGGAGACCAACCTGAAGAAGCCAAACGCAAGGAAATAACCGGATGTTCGCAAGCTTATATTATTGCAATTGACGTCGAGCATATAACTGGCAAGGAAGCCATTGAATACGTCAACGTAAAAAGATAATTACCAGAGCCTTTATTTATAAAGTGGTGAAGAATATGAAATGGTTATTGTTAGTCATAGCAGGACTTCTTGAAATGTGCTGGGCTGTAGGATTAAAATATTCGCAAGGTTTCACAAAACTTATGCCGAGTGTCTTTACTATAGTGGGGATGATAGCGAGTTTTTATTTTTTATCGTTGGCATTAAAAAGTCTTCCATTAGGAACAGCTTACGCAATCTGGACAGGAATCGGCACAGTTGGGACTGTGATATTAGGAATAATTCTGTTCAAAGAACCTGTTGACATGACAAGGCTTATCTTTATTGGATTTATAGTTATAGGAATTATAGGCTTGAAACTTGTATCTGCTCATTGATAATGATATTCATAAAGTGTTCCATAATGTGAAAAAACGGTATATAGTAATGGAAGAGCGTACAGCCTCAAGGGTGATAATGGAATAACTTTTATAAACATTACAGAAGGAATATTCTTCTCCGATGACTTGGTTAAAAAAGAGGAAGCTAAATAAATTCAAATACAACAAGGGTCAATCAAATAATAAAGTAAATACAAAATGGGTATTGTCTTTTAATAACTTTAAGAGGCATTACCCTTTTTCCCTTATTATGAAAAAATGTAAAGCAACCTTGACAAGAGGCGGCGAAACATCTATAATGGATGTAAAGGTAACTTGTCATGAAATGAGGTGGTTAAGTGGAAAATAAAGTTGAAGAGCTTAGAAAGCGTATAGGACTTAATCAAGAGGATTTGGCGAAGGCTCTTAAAGTTTCAAGACAAACAATTAGCTCAATAGAAACAGGGAAGTATAACCCCTCATTGGAATTAGCCTTCGCAATTTCAGACTACTTTAAAAAATCAATTGAGGAAATTTTTGTTTATGAAGGGAGAGGGGAAAATGAAAAAAAGTAATTTGTATGTAGGGCTGATATACCTATTTATAGGAATTGTTTGCCTGGTTATTGCGTTGAATTTCGAGTCTAGACTAGAAAGCCTATTATTTGGGTTTACAGGGGCAGGAATTTGCAGTGGAGCAGTTATCTTATGGAAATATTATTATTGGACAAGAGCGGAAAACAAAGACAGATATCAAGAAAAAATTGAAAATGAGAACATTGAATTACATGATGAAAGGAAAACCATATTGAGGGATAAATCTGGAAGATATGCGTATATTATTGGGTTGATAGTAATATCTATGTCTATTGTAATCTTTTCTATAATGGGCAGTCTTGATATAATAAAAAATTCCAAGTTTATTACGTTATATTTAGCTGGATTTCTGGTATTCCAATACGTTATAGGAATTTTAATGTATAACCATTTGAATAAGAAATACTGAATAAATGAAAAATAAGTGAACCTATAGAAACGTACAACATGTATGTATTGCGCATCAACAAATAACTTGTTTTGTATAAATGTTATAAGAAGTGTTCCATAATAGTAAAAAACAGCGATTGGTCTATTTTGATAGCGACGGCACAGGCCAAAGTTCAGAACGGCTAATTTTAGCGGCTTTAGCTTGCCTGTTTATCTTACTTTAAAGAGGGTCAGATGACCCTCTTTTATTTAGCGTCATTATTATGTTAAATATTTATTAACTAAAAAGGAAATTGGTAAAAAGTATAGAAGTACAATTAATCTCAGATGAACAAGAAAAAAAGCTTCTAATTTATAAAAAGTACTGGCTGCTGTAAGTTTAATTGTACAGGCTGTTTACAGTAAACAAGCTGCTATGTTGGACAGGCAGGTGATGCGGGTGCTGCAGTCACGTCTTTTTTGGGCCATAAATTTACCGGTGGATTTAAAAAGGAAGTTAGGAAATTTGCAATCCTGTTTGAAAACCGCCCCTGTTAATATTAAATGGGTTGAGCAGCACAACCTCCATTTGACTGTCAAATTCTTAGGTGATGTAGACGACAGCCGGGTTAGCGAAATTACCAGAGCTGTTAATGAAGCAGCCGGCGGTTTAGGTAGTTTTAAACTGGAATTGAGCGGGATAGGTTTTTTTCCGGGGCCGCGCCGCCCCAGGGTTATCTGGGTGGGGGTGCAGGGAGAAGTGCATAAGCTTCGCCTGCTGCACCGGCGGGTGGAAGAGTGTATGGCCGGACTGGGTTGGGATTCAAACAGTCAAGGCTTTGCACCACATTTGACCCTGGGCCGGTTGCGCACACCCCAGGGCGGTGAAATGTTGGCAGGTAAGGCAGACAAGCTTGCCAGCCAGCTGGGCGTTATTGGCAGTCTAACAGTATCCGGTATAGATTTGATGAAGAGCAGGCTTACCCGCAATGGACCGGTGTACCAGGTGCTGGTTTCGGTAAAAATATAAACCTGATCAGGTCGTCTGTATAAAACCTTTAATATAACCGGTAACGCTTGCCGGCGTGCTATCGATTAAACCAGGTGTCTTTTGGCATAAATCTTAGCTATTTGCATAAGTTTTATAAATTATTAGCAAAAAACCTTCTCATTTTGGCTATTACACTAGGTAGGGTGTATGTAAATACGTGTTTTTACACCAGATTAGCTCATTTATGGAAAGAGGGGATTCCTATGCTTATTATTGCTATAAATGGCAGCCCTAATGCAGAAGGCAATACTGCCCTGATGCTGCGGACCGCTTTAGATGAAATAACGACTGCGGGTGGTGAGGGGCATTTTATGCAAGTTTCTGATTTACTGGCCAAGGCTAAAGTGCCTTATTGCGTGGTTTGTTCTAATCCCTGTGAGGGCAGATGTTTCCGCGGCACAGCGCTGGAGGCTGCTTACGATTTGTTACGGCGCTGCGACGGCATAATAATGGGCAGCCCGGTATATTTCTGCACTGTTTCGGCCCAAATTAAAGCCTTTTGGGATAAAGCCCGTTACCTGCGCAAGGATAAAGCACTGCTTAATGTGGTGGGAGGTGCATTGTCGGTGGGCGCGGGCCGTTTTGGCGGTCAGGAATCTACTCTGCGGGCCTTGCAGGACATGATGCTTTGTCAAGGTATGACCGTGGTGGGGGATGGCTTTAATGATAATGATTCCGGGCATCTGGGTGCTTGCGCCCAGCGAATGGCCAAGGATGACCAGGATGGGCTGAAGCGCACCCGAATTTTGGCGCGGCGGGTGCTGGAGGTGGCACAGGCTACTGCCAGCCTGCGTGTCCACCGGACCCAGGGGAAGTAAAAGTATTGTTCTCCTGCCCCCGCTGGTCGTTTCGACAGGCTGCCGGGGGTATATTATTTACCTAACCGGAGTGTTCGGGCTGCTTCCAACTGGTTTAGTAGACGCAAAGCAAACTACTTAGACTTTTAAGTTAAGTTGGAGTAAATTAAAAGGCGATAAAATCCAAAAAATAACAGTTCGAGGGGTTGGGAGCGGGTGGAAATTCGTCAGCACACCGAGGCCATGGAAGATAACTATTTATCTCCATTTGGAGCGCGCAGCCATCGTTCAGTTGGCCGTCGCTTTTCTGAAGAACCGTGCCGTATTCGAACAGCGTTCCAGCGGGACCGGGATAGAATAATCCATTCTAAAGCGTTTCGCCGCCTCAAACACAAAACCCAGGTTTTTATTATTCCTGAAGGCGACCATTATCGCACCAGACTTACCCATACCCTGGAGGTGGCCCAGATAGCCCGTACGGTGGCCCGGGCATTGCGTTTAAACGAGGACCTTACCGAGGCCATAGCGCTGGGGCATGATTTGGGACATACTCCCTTTGGCCATGCCGGGGAAAACGCTCTTAACGAAATTATGCCGGGTGGTTTTAAGCACAACAGGCAAAGCCTGCGGGTAGTGGAAGAGTTAGAGGAGGGTACGGGGCTTAACCTGACCTGGGAAGTGTGTGACGGTATTTTACACCATACCGGTCCCGTACGCCCTTCCACCCTGGAGGGCCAGGTAGTTAAAATAGCTGATCGGGTGGCTTATATAAACCATGATATTGACGATGCCATCCGGGGCGGTATTTTACTGGTAGAAGATTTGCCCACATTTTGTTTGGATATATTAGGAAGAGAGCACCGCACACGTATTAATACAATGGTGACGGATTTAATTATAAGCAGCCGGGATAAGCCGTTGATCAGTATGAGCAGTACAGTGCATGAAGCCACGGATAAACTAAGGCAATTTCTATTTGACCATGTCTATATCGACTCCGAGGCCAAAGGGGAAGAGGGAAAGGCTCGGCATGTGTTACAATATCTATTTACCCACTGGGTCAAAAACCCCCAATGCCTGCCTGAGGAGCACCGTGCCAGATCCCAAGTTGTCGGCGTGGAGCGGGCGGTATGCGACTATATTGCAGGTATGACTGACCGTTATGCCATCGCCCAATTTAAGCAGCTTTTTATCCCTCGCTCTTTTGCTATCCCCAAAATAACTTCATTGTGCACGGCTTACGGTAAACAAAAAAATGTCGAACTCGGAAGGATAATTTATAGTGACAGCGAATAAATGTTAAACGACCAATATGTTTGCGTATGTGGTTCGGGTTGGAAGGTGATACCGGTGGGAGGTTTTATTCCTGAGGAAATAGTGGAGAATATTCGATTAAGGGCAGATATTGTGCAAATTATTTCAGATTACGTAACGTTGCAAAAAAAAGGCCGCAACTATATGGGACACTGCCCTTTTCACCAGGAATCCGATCCTTCATTTACAGTTACGCCCGATAAACAAATTTTTTATTGTTTTGGTTGTCATGCTGGTGGCAATGTATTTAAATTTATTATGCTTCAGCACAATTTATCCTTTCCCGAGGCGGTTAAAATGCTCGGTGAAAAGGTAGGGATAGCGGTTCCTGATGGATACAGCCCCCAGGTGCGGGAGCGTTTGCGCCGGGAGGAAAAAGCATGGAAAATAAACAATCTGGCCAAAGATTTCTTTCAATCTATACTGCTTCAGCATTCCGAGGCCGCTGCGGCTAGGGAATATATACATGGCAGGGGCATAAATGCGAATATCATCAAGGATTTTGGGCTTGGTTATGCGCCCGCTTCATGGGACACACTGATGAAATTCATGCAAAGCAAAGGTATTGGCGTGTCCGATTTGCTCAAGGTAGGGCTGGTGGTTAGCGGCGATCGCGGAGTATATGACCGGTTCCGGTCACGCTTGATGTTTCCCATAGCAGATGCCCGGGGTCGGGTGGTTGGTTTTGGCGGGCGTGTGTTGGGCGATGGATTGCCCAAGTACTTAAACACTGCGGAAACAGATTTTTTCAGTAAAGGTAAAATATTATATGGTCTTGACAGGGCTAGGCAAGCCATTAGAGAGATGAGGTACGTCGTTATTACCGAGGGTTATATGGATACCATAGCGGCTCACCAGTACGGTATGGCCAATACAGTAGCCTCACTGGGTACCAGTTTGACCAAGGAACACGGGCGTTTATTGATGAACTACACCAGGGAAGTGATTATTGCCTACGATGCTGACGCTGCGGGAGTGGCGGCAGCAGTGCGGGGACTTGACATATTACAGGAGTTGGGCTGCCGGGTTAGGGTGCTTTCCTTACCCGAAGGTAAGGATCCGGATGAATTTTTGCGGGCCCGGGGACTTGACCAATGGAAGCGGCAGGTGGAAAACGCCACACCGCTGGTTGAGTTCAAAATTCAAAGGGCCCTGGCTAAATATAATAATGGGCCTTTGGCCAGGGATGCTGTACTGGAAGAAGTATTGCCCGCCCTGGCAGCTATGCCCGGTGAGTTGGAAAAAAATGAAGCTATCCGGCTGGTTGCTGCCAGGTTATTTACTAGCTACCATGTGGTAGCAGAGCAGCTCCAAAAATTTTCCAACAGTAACCGAAAAAAAACAACAAAACCGGATAAAATTGCTAAAATTAAGCATAATATTAATAATAAAAGAATTGCCAATGATTTTGGTAAAAAAGCCGAATATGGATTAATAAGATTTATACTGGAAGATAATAAAGTTATAGATTTGGTTGCCGGTGCACTACCGGGCAATTTTTTTCAAGATGATTTTTGTCGTGAGGTTTATGCAAAAATAATAGATGCTTATAATCGATCATATGCGCATACATCATCTGTTGTACTTGATCACCTGGACGAGGAGTATCAGAAAAAGTTGAGCGCTATGTTAATTGAACCGGTTCCCGGCGAAAACCCGGAGCTGATTGTAAAGGGTTATATAAATGCCATTAAAAAACGACAGTTGTTGGAACACCGCCGGCAATTGCAGGATGCGCTGGCCGGTGCGGAAAAAGCCGGGGATTATAATGAAATTATACGCATATTACAGGAAATAGGATTTACTGATCAAACCCTGAAGGGAGGGGAAATGTTGCAATGAGCAGGGATGATTCCAAGGAAAAACGAATTGTCAAAAACGTTAAGGAATTAATCGAAAAGGGCAAAAAAAGGGGAGCCGTGACTTACCACGAGGTTATGGACAGTTTACAGGGCATAGAGCTCACCCCCGAGCAAATTGATGATGTATACGAGAAGTTGTCAGCCATGGGTATCGAAGTGGTTCCCGATGTTCAGGATATTGAGACCGTCAACGCTTCTCCCTTGGAAGAAGAAGATAACGACTCCAGTGATGATGTAGAAGTGGATTTAACCGTCCCCGAGGGCGTTGGTATAGATGATCCCGTGCGCATGTATTTAAAAGAAATTGGCCGGGTGCCCCTGCTGACGCCGGAAAGGGAAGTGGAACTGGCCAAGCGGATGGAGGAGGGCGACGAAGAAGCCAAGCGCTTGCTTGCCGAAGCCAACCTGCGTTTGGTGGTCAGTATTGCCAAACGGTATGTAGGCCGGGGCATGCTATTTTTGGATTTAATCCAGGAAGGTAATTTGGGCCTGATTAAGGCTGTGGAAAAGTTTGATTACCGTAAGGGATATAAATTTAGCACCTATGCCACCTGGTGGATCAGGCAGGCCATTACCAGGGCTATAGCCGATCAGGCCCGGACTATTCGTATTCCGGTGCATATGGTGGAAACCATTAATAAACTAATCAGGGTGAGCAGACAGTTGCTGCAGGAGCTGGGTCGTGAGCCGTTGCCTGAGGAAATTGCCAAAGAAATGGGTATTTCCGAGGAAAAGGTGCGGGAAATACTTAAAATTGCCCAGGAGCCTGTTTCGCTGGAAACTCCCATTGGTGAAGAGGAAGATTCCCACCTGGGTGATTTCATTGAAGACCATGATGCCCGGGCTCCAGCCGAAGAAGCTTCTTTTACATTGCTTCGAGAACAGCTAGATGATGTGCTGACCACGCTTACTGACCGGGAACAAAAAGTGTTGCGCCTGCGCTTTGGACTGGATGACGGCCGGGCACGGACCCTTGAGGAAGTGGGCCAGAAATTTGGCGTAACCCGGGAGCGGATTAGACAAATTGAAGCTAAGACACTAAGAAAGCTACGCCATCCCAGCCGCAGTAAAAAACTTAAAGATTACCTGGATTAGTTAAAAATTGCTTGATAAATTCTATTGACCGAGGGGTGTGTTTATTGTATAATAACTGCTGTAGCGTTCCTCGATAGCTCAACGGTAGAGCATCCGGCTGTTAACCGGAGGGTTGCTGGTTCGAATCCAGCTCGGGGAGCCAATCCCTCTGGGCCCATAGCTCAACGGTAGAGCATCCGGCTCATAACCGGCTGGTTCTAGGTTCGAATCCTAGTGGGCCCACCAGTGATTAGCAGTTAGTAATAAAGTAGGCCCCATGGTCAAGAGGCCTAAGACACCGCCCTTTCACGGCGGTAACCCGGGTTCGAATCCCGGTGGGGTCACCAAGGGCGATTAGCTCAGCTGGGAGAGCGCCTGCCTTACAAGCAGGATGTCGGCGGTTCAAGCCCGTCATCGCCCACCAATCAGTGAACGGCGCCGGAGTACAACTCCGGCGTCAAGTCTGAACAACTAAATGGGAGCATAGCTCAGCTGGGAGAGCGCCTGCCTTACAAGCAGGATGTCAGCGATTCAAGCCCGTTTGCTCCCACCAAAAAAAGCTAGCACCGAAGTCAATCTTCGGTGCTAACTTTTTTTATTCTAACCATTGGCTCTGTTGGTAATTCTTGATAAGGAGGTGGGTTCCAATTGTTGGCAACCCTTTGCCCAGCGGGATATTAACATGGTCACAAGTACTGGCTGCGTGTTTGGATATACTAAATAGTACCGGATTAACTTATTTGATTTGGTACAATAATGCTGGAAGTATAATTATACCGTTACGGGTAATGATATTTTATTAAAGTCGCCCCCCGGTTTGGGCAATACATAACAAAAGCAAAGGGGGATGCTTATCAATCCGTACATTGAAATACCGCTCCGAGCATTGTTTGCCTATTTATTTCTTTTGCTGTTTACACGGATCAACGGACGTGAGCAAATATCCCAGCTAACCTATTTTGAATATGTGGTGGGTATTACGATAGGATCCATAGCCGGCACTTTAACCACTACGCCCGAGGATCCATTCGGCCCCGGATTATTGGGCATGGCCGTGTGGACGATATTACCCATTCTTACGGGCTTGTTGGTATTAAAATCAGTGCCTGCCCGCAAAATTATCGAGGGTGAACCAATCGTCGTAATCCAAAACGGTAAGATTGATGAAGAGGCTTTGGCCAGGCAGAGGACTAATTTGGACGACCTCATGTTAATGCTCAGGCAAAAAGATATTTTTAATATCGGCGATGTTGAAAACGCAATATTTGAACGTAATGGTGAACTTACGGTACAGAGAAAAAGCCAGTTGAATCCGGTTACTCCGGCGGATTTAAATATCAGCACCCTGTACCAGGGATTGCCCACTACTTTGGTTCAAGACGGGGTAGTTATTGAAAACAGGCTGAAAGAAATCAGCTTGAGTAAAGACTGGCTTTTAAAAAAATTGCAAACGGAGCATGGTGTAAATGAAATTAGTCAGGTTAGCATTGCTCAGCTGGATACCAGCGGTAATTTATACGTTGATTTGAAAAACGCCAATCCAGAAAACAAACCGCACTAATTATCACAAACGTAAATAAGCTAAATTGGTTTTATGAAAATATTTGAAAAGTATTTTCCAGATATAAAATGCAGTTTCCGGGGCATTATTAAATTTGTAAAAATTAAATTTTTCAAGGGAGGTACTTCAATGACAGTAGCAACCCAAGTCAAACAAACCTTAGCGGGTCTTAAAAGTGCCCAGGCCAGTTTAGAAACCTTTGCCATGCAAACCCAAAACCAACAAGCTAAAGACCTTTACACTAACGCGGCACAGCAGACCCAAACCATTGTGAACAGTTTGGAGCCCAGGATTAATGAGATTGAGCAGCAAGAGCCCCAGTATAAAGGATTTTAGTAATGAAGTTTTTCGTTTGACCATCACACTCTGTTTGGTAATGGCTAACGTAAAACGCTTATGATACCAACCGGATCAGGCGATCCGGTTTTTCCATCTTTTTTCAGTTTGGTATATAAAACGGCATTACTATACAAAATAAGTTTGCAGGGAAGGTGATTATGATGACGGTGAGCGCCCAGGTTAAGCAAACGATTGCGAGCCTGAAGGGTACCAGGGCCACCTTGGAAAGTTTTGCCGACATCGAGCAAAACGACCAGGCTGAGCAGATATTATATAAAAATATAACGCGTCTTGAAGGCGTCATTAAAGATATGGAAAATAGACTAAGCGTCCTGGAGTTTGAGGAACCTCAGTACAAAGGTTTTTAAGTTACTATGATCAATAGTAGTTATCAAAAATCCTATTAATATACAAGGGGTTAATCAGCATGGTCGAATGGTTGGAAGTTTTACTGCGCTCCGTCGGCTTATTTGTGATAACGTTGTTCCTTGCTCGTTTAATCGGTAAAAGACAAACATCCCGGTTGACTTTTTTTGATTTGATTACCGCTATTGTAATTGGTGGAATCGCTACCGTTATATCTTTAAACTTGGTACCAAACCTGTTACATGGTTTGGTTGCCCTGGTGGTTTGGACCCTGCTCCCGGCACTTATTTACCTGCTGTCTATCAAATACAAAACGGTTAGGGATATTGTCCAGGGTAAGGAAACGGTACTGATCAACCACGGTAAAGTACTGGAAGATAAATTAATGGAGGCCCGGTATACACCGGAAGATTTGTTGAGCCAGTTAAGGAAGAAAAATGCTTTTAAAGTGGCCGACGTGGAATTTGCGGTGCTAGAGCCAACCGGTGAGGTCAGCGTGTTGCTCAAAAAGGATCAACAGCCTGTTACCCCCAAAACCGCCGGCCTTAATGTAGGCCTGGAAAGCGTGCCGCAAACCGTTATTATGGATGGCATTATCATGGATGAGCCCCTCACCGCTATGGGGCTAAACAGAAACTGGCTACACACCGAGCTGGAGAAAGCAGGTGTGGCTCCGGAAAATGTATTTATCGGGCAGGTGGACTCCACTGGCCAGCTGTATCTGGATCTGTTTGACGATGCTATCCAAGTGCCCAAGCCTAAAACAAAAGAACTTGCCTGGGCAACCATCAAGAAATGCCAGGCTGACTGCGAACTATACGCTCTGGGCGCCAAACAACCGGAGGCCAGGGAGATGTACGGTAAATCCGCTGCGGTACTGGCTGATGTGGTTAATGAGTTGGAACCGTTGCTTAAAAGATAATTAAGTGTAAAAAAATAGGGAGTGTATTAAACTTGTCTAATAAACAAAAAAAGAAATTAACCGCAGTACAGCAGGAATACCAATCTTTTGCCAAGGCCAGGGAACCCGGACGGCCGGTTGCCAAAAATATCATTCGGGCGTTTATTGCGGGTGGTATCATATGCATTATAGCCCAGGGGATATCGGAATTTTTTCTGTGGAACTTTGATTTTACGGAAAAAACAGTTGGTAACCCCACTGTAGCGGTGATGATTTTAATATCAGTAATATTAACTTCATTTGGCGTATATGACCATATCGCCCAGTGGGCAGGGGCCGGGACGGCGGTGCCCGTTACGGGGTTTGCTAATTCCATAGCCTCGGCGGCCATTGAGCACCGCAGCGAAGGGTTTGTGCTTGGGGTAGGGGGAAATATGTTTAAACTGGCCGGCTCTGTAATCGTGTTTGGCGTTTTTGCAGCCTTCGTTATTGCCCTGATTAAAACAACGTTGGCAATGTTGGGGGGGGGCTAGAAGAGATGTTGCAAGGTCACCAAACCTGGGTATTTAATAACCGGCCCACCATTATATCTGCAGCCACCGTGGGGGGCCCCTTTGAGGCGGAGGGTCCTTTGGCAAATGATTTTGATTTATTGCACGGCGACCTGTGGCTTGGGCAAGATAGCTATGAAAAAGCACAAAAGAAAATGCTGGAGGAAGCCTGTGAAAAAGCTATTCAAAAGGGTGGCCTGCAAAAACAAGATATCCAGTTTTTCCTTGCCGGAGATTTGCTGAACCAAATTATTTCCAGCAGTTTTGCTGCACGGACAATGGCGATGCCTTTTTTGGGACTATACGGGGCCTGCTCAAGCTCAATGGAGAGCCTTGCCTTGGGTGCTCTGATCGTTAACAGTAAAGCGGGTAATTATGTGCTTTGCGGCACTGTCAGTCACAATGGGGCGGTGGAAAAACAATTCCGCTACCCCACTGAATATGGCGCCCAGAAACCTCCCACTGCCCAGTGGACTGCTACAGCGGCCGGGGTAGCCCTGCTGGCAGCCGAAGGGGAGGGCCCCAAAGTTACTTGTGCAACCATTGGTAGAATAGTGGATATGGGTATTAGTGATCCTTATAACATGGGCGGCGCAATGGCTCCGGCCGCAGTGGATACTATTACTGCACATTTCAGGGATTTGCGTATTAATCCCCGGGAATACGACATTATTGCCACCGGTGACCTGGGGCGGGTGGGGCATGAAATTGCTTCTGATTTACTAAAAAAACATAACATTGATATACCTACAGAAATATTTACAGATTGTGGACTTCTGATTTATGGGCCGAACCAGCAGTCGGAAGTACTGGCTGGTGGCAGTGGTTGTGGGTGCTCAGCTGCCGTAACCTATGGGCATCTACTGAATAGGATGAAAAAAGGAGAGTTACGCAAGATATTAATTGTAGCTACCGGTGCCCTTTTATCTCCGCTGTCATACCAGCAAAAAGAAAGTATCCCATGTATTGCGCATGCCGTTTCCATTGTATCTAGCCAATAAAGGGGTGGTTTTATATGGAAACTTATTTTTGGGCCTTTGTGGTTGGCGGGCTTATTTGTGTGATCGGGCAGCTGCTGATGGATGTGGGTAAACTTACCCCGGCCCATACCATCAGCAGTATGGTGGTGGCGGGCGCCGTTTTAGCCGGCTTGGGACTATACGAACCGCTGATAGATTTTGCCGGGGCCGGGGCCACCATCCCAATTACTAGTTTCGGCAACTCACTGGTGCACGGGGCGATGGCCGAGGCTGAGCAGACCGGGCTGGTGGGCATTATTACGGGCATTTTTGAAGTAACCAGCGCGGGTATATCGGCGGCTATTATTTTTGGTTTCATGGCGGCTTTGCTGGTGAGGCCTAAAGGGTAAACAAAATGGGCTGAGATAGTTGATAAATATCGCAGGCAGCCGCGCAAGATTGGCTGGAG
>JGI2924J29684_1077057_pt1 | contig 13293 bp, 12 predicted proteins | sample BenlonsequencITS_FD_29684 | JGI IMG/M metagenome (IMG submission 29684)
GTTTCGGTATAATCTGGGTTTTCAAGAACCGTTATTATACTGTTTTAATTAAAATAAGTTCGGTTCAGCAAGCCCTAATTACAAACCCAACCCATAATCAAAATGAAGCATATTGTGCTCATATTTGGCGCTATTATTTTTATGAGTGGTCTTAGCGGTCAAAAAAAGACCGGTATACGCTCTACCGGTCTTTTATACTACCCATTTAGCCAGTTTGTCAGGGTAAATAACTCGTATCGCCCTGCCTTCATAAATTATGCTTTTCTCTTGTTTAAAAGTATTCAGCAGCGAAGTTACCGTCTGCCTTGACGTTCCTACCATATTGGCTATTTCTTCGTGAGTAATGTTTAGATTTAAGCTGGTTCCGTTATTAGTCTGCTTCCCCATTTGTTCCCCCATCCGCATGAGCATCAGGGCTAATCTACCGGGAGCCTGCCTGCAAACCAGTTCATAATTGATGGCTTCTGCCTCACGCATCCTGGCACCCAGTAATTTGGCCACTTTAATAGATAAAAAGCTGTGCTGTTCCATCAACTCCTCAAACTTTTTCTTGCTCATCATTACCATGGATACGTTACCTATGGTACAGGCAAAACATGTCCGGTTTATGCCCAATATTGTTTCTGACAGACCCATTAATTCCCCTGGATTGCGAATACTGCCCACCGCAACTTTCCTGCCCTCGGCGGATAGCCTGTAAATGTTTACCCATCCGCTCTCAATTAAATATACCCGATCGGAAATATCACCAACGGCAAATACCGTATGCTTTCTGGGGTAATGTACAGTTGTGCCCGCCTTCCTGACAATCATCTTCTCCATGTCGTTTAACACCAGATTTGACCTTGATATGCTGTCACTCATAGTTATTCCTCCATTATATAACTGCATCATAAGCTAAATGCACTTCGGATCGTTGAGATGCAATGCTTATTTCCCTTACAACAAATGCGTAATTGCAATTATTTTAAAGAATCTTTAAATTTATATTTTTTTGAAACAATGGAGACATTGACCCTTATTAATTGCTCAGATGGCAACGATCATTAATTTTTTAGCTATGTCTTTACTAATACAGCCAAAAGTAATTTACTTGACATAAAAATTATATAATGCATGATATTTTTTGGCCAATTTTAATTTATAATTTTATTCATAATCGCTGCTTATAAATAGTATACTCCCCTCACCGAATTGCTTTTCCCGCTTAAGTGAACCCTTTCATTACATTATATGGTTATAATATAATAGACCTGATTATATAAAACTGAAAGGCTTCGGCCGCTAAAAATGAAGGGGGATGCTTATGGAAGGCAAGATAGTCTACTTTGAAAGTATCAAAGATGAAAACACTGACACTACCTTTGAACTAGCATTGGAAAGAATCAAAGCCCTGGGCATTGATAAAATAGTGCTGGCATCTACAACCGGTGCTACAGCCCAGAAGGCACTGGATTTTTTCGGGGATAAGGGCGTCCAATTAGTGGTAGTCCCACATCAGTTTGGTTTTATCCGCAAAGAGAATCCTTTCCCCCAAACTTTAGTTAAAACACTTCGGGAATCCGGGCATGAGGTACATTTTGGCACTATGCTTTTCCATACCGATGGCTTGTACGGATCCACTACGCCTACAGTGATGGCCAACCTACTGCGCTGTTTCAGCCAGGGGGTCAAGGTATGCTTTGAAATTGTGCTCATGGCTGCAGATGCGGGACTCGCGGCCAGCGGTGAAAAAGTGATTGCCATAGCGGGCACTGGCCGGGGATCAGATACCGCGCTGGTCATGCAAGCGGCCACCTCGCAGCAAATTAAAAAATTAAGGGTTAATGAAATTATCTGCAAACCACTGAATCCACTGAACATTGAGGAGTTGCGGGAGAAAGATGATAAAAAAAAATAGAGTTTTATGATTGCTAAACACGGGACCCCTTAACTTGCCCTTATATTTTCTAACATCCATGATCATTTAATCATAAAAGCCTCCGGAACTAGCCCGGGGGCTTTTTCTCGCAGGGAATACTCCCTCTTGCCTTATTTTAGGCTATCGGAAGCTGCAGAACTGTCCCCCTGCTTCCACGGTGCCGATCAGGTCCCTCATTGCTGTATTACCGAGCGTATTTATTTTGCCCTCGAAAATTTGGTGAGCAGCATTTTAGCTGCGAGAACCTTTATACATGTTTTCCAAATCCTTGCTCGATATTTTACCCATCTCTTCAGCATTCAATGTTCTCAACTGCTCGGATTTTACCCGTCTCAAGTTCCCTGCTTTAACAGCGCGCATTTTACTTGCCTTAACCATGTATGTCTCCTTCCCGTATGATTTACAATTATCATTCCCCAGGTTAATGTTTTTCTACAACATGCTGCAAGATGTACATGCGTTTCGTTGGCTAAATATTACGAGGTGTTTATATTAAAGTTCGATAAGCTTTTGACAAACCGAAAACATAAAAAAGCCAGAAAGCCATCACTATAACTAGATAACTCCCTGGTTGTAATTATATTGGGGAAATGCCTAAATATAACTTTTAATGGAATTTTAAAAGTTTTACAAAAGTCCGGTGGCAAAAAACAACGACTGTTTTTCCCTGATCCTTTACTAACTACTTCAGATTAATTTTAAATTGTTCTATGCCTATTCTATTTATTACAGAAGCCAACCTTTCTTTGGGGTTAGCGTTATTTTTATATACTGTAATAATGTGTTCGGTATAATTGATTAATTCCTCCGAAGTTATATCTTTATCCAGCAGCTCCCCCAAAATTTGGTTACCACCTTTACCACCGATATATAGTTTATAGCCATTCTTAGTCCCTACAAAACCTATATCGCTGCATCTAGCTTCCATACAGTTTCGAGGACAACCACTAAAAGCTATCTTAACTGCATTTGGCATATCCTGACCGGAAAATTTCTTATCTATAGATAAACCATCATTCAAGGCTTCTTGTAGTGCAAACTCGCATAAACCACCGGGACATGTCTTTACATTGCGAACAACTGGTCCTACAGGGGCTATACCTAAACCGACTGAAGCCAGTTCTTGTCTGACTTGATCCACTTTATCCTCGGCTGTTAAAATCACGATATGCTCACCAGTTGTAAATTTGGCCAGGCCAGCTCCTTCGTTTACTAATTGAGCAATTTTAAGTAACTGTTCCCCATTAACTAACCCGCCAGGTGTAGCAGGAATGACGGCAACTGCACCATTTGTTTGTTTTACAATACCTTCCAACTATAATATCCTCCTTATTAATAACTTACTCAAGGCAGGATATAACAAAAAGATCATCATGACTATGATGTGCATCACACTTTGTCTATAATTTTGGGAAAAGCATTGGGGCATAAAGCTTTAGCACAGAAGGATCTTTCATTAATTCACATAAGAACCGTGTCACTAAAAAATAATCACAACCGCCTTTGAGTACAATATATTGTTACATGGCACATCTATCAATTATTAGATGTTCAGGTATTTATGACTCACCCAAAAGGAGAGTACAATATATTGAATGCAATAAGTCCGCCCTACCCAATCAGTTAGTTTAAAAAAGTTTAAGCCTGACCCCTATTCTTCTTCAACGGTCCATTCTTCGTCCCAGTTCATAATCTTGCTAATCCTGCGTGAATTACGGTTGATAAAATTGGTGGCGAATTGATCTGCGTCCTTTTCGGCTTTTTCATCATTATTAGTTAAATAGTTTGTAGCTGCCTGAAACCGGTGTCTGAGCTCGTGCACCAGGGCATGCAAAGAATATAACTGCTTACTGTGCACATCATCCCCGTCATCTGTCTGCACAAATATAAAAATATAAACTGCATCTGAAGACTCGTCATAAATCCCTTCCAACTCGCCGCTAAACTCGTCCAGAGCAAAATTAAAGCATAGGGGATAGAATTTAATGATATCCAACCGCGTTTCATACACCACTACGGTGCGCGGTTTGTAATCTTTGCCTAATAACTTGATGACGGCCTCAATTTGTTTGTTGGTGAGTATGTTTTGATTGTTAATAATTTTCATATTATTTACCTATTTTTGTAAAGTTTGTAACATTTTTTATAAATATTGATTATTATAATTTAAGTAAGGTTCCGCTGTCCATATGGAAAGGGTGATCCTTATGCCTGCAAACAGTCCCCCTGGAACGTTTAAATATCAGATCAAGGCAGAGGATACTTTGTATATTTTAGCACAAAAGTATCATGTTTAGCATATATTTGATTAGTATATAATTTTTTTTAAGGGAGGGGGAATCTGAAAAATATGCCCATCCAATATTTCTACAACGAGCCCGATAATGTTTTATGCGTTAAAATAAAGGTTCCAGTGGTCCTGGCAGAGACAGAGGTGCAAGTTATAGTAGACAACATCGCCACTTTGCCTGAATTTACGCAAAAAATTGATCACATTGACGCACGCCTGCAGGACTTTGAAACCAGGCCCATTTTCATTCATGAAAATGGTGACAGGTGGATTAGCGTGATAGAAGAGGAAGGTTGGGATAGGTTCGGCTGGCACTGGCACAAACACCGCCAACCCTTGGTAAAAAAGGTGCTGCTGAGCGGCACACTGCATAAGCAAATTTATTACGTGGATAAAAACGACCATGTCAAACATGTGGGAGAAGACATACCGTTTACCAAGGATGTAACCCTGGATGTGGCTCAGCCCGTAGTTAACGAGAATGACGTCTTTGTCCAACTGCATCATAAAAAAATTGACATGCGCTGGGATTTAAGAAAAGGTTCCAGGCTGTCGCAAACCGGAGTAATGATTTTCCGTGTCAAGGTAGTTGAAGAAAGGCAAATTTTTGTGCAGGTTTGCCCGCAGTTAAACGAGAGGTGTCCCCACAGAGTGAACCTCCTCAGAGACAGCAACTTTGCAGCCTGGGGCACCAACACCGTCCCCATCTTTTGGAACGGTAACAATATACTGCACTTTGGCAGCGTGCTGCTGGGGGCTGATCCCAGCGAGCCGGCTGCTCTGTTTCAGACCATTGACCAGTTTTTCCCATATGCATCCCCCAACTGCCAGTACCGCCTGTGCTTTGACGCCAAAGAGATCCCGGGTTACAAGGAAGCGCAATCAGGTACGGCATCCTATACTCTAACAGCAGAACTTGTATTCCTGGACCAATTTGGCAATATTATAACCACTGAAACCCAAAGCTGGAATGCCAGCCAGATTTCGGACGAAACATTCACCAACTACTGTTTTAATGCTGTTTCACCCGAGGAAACAAGGGAAGCGTTGGTTCGCTTTAACTTTGAACCCATTAATTCAGGTAATTATAACAGAGGTTTTTTACCACCACCGTGCAAACCATCACCACCATGTGTACCACCGCCGTGCGAACCACCACCATTTAAACCACCGCATCCGCCGTATGTACCACCGTGTCCACCAGCGCCACCACCATGTATACCGCCACCGTGTCCACCACCCGTGCCGAGCGCGCCGGTCAACACCAGCGCAGTGGTCATAAATAATGTCAGCCTTATGTGCACGCGGGAATTAACCTGAGCAGATTAACGACGTTTTTACCAGCATCAGAAAAGCAGCAGAACCGACCCCGTGCCCGCATGCCCATTTTTTAGCCCGCTTTAAAGCCACTCCCGCCTATTGAGGCGGGAGTCCGCCGGGCGAGTTAATGATGGAATAACGTTTTCTGCATGACTCTTTCTTTCCGTGTACTAAATAGTATAACAAGACACACGCCAATACAATAAAGGCAAGTGTCATATACAACCCGCGCAAACCAACTACAGGGGTTACATAACCCTGCAGGAAAGGTCCAATCCCCACTCCTCCATCCAGGCAGACAAAAAAAGTTGATGTTGCAAGCCCGATGCGGTGCCGGGGAGATTCCTTGATGGCAATGGCCTGGGAGCAAGATACAAGGGTACCGTATCCAAGGCCGACCAACGCCCCTGCTGCCAGGAGAGTGAAACCATGATGGGTTTGACTGAGTAATGCCAGGCCTGAAGCAAAAATTATCAATGCCGGGTAAATAACCGGATTTGCACCTTGCACATCAAACAACCGGCCGGTGAACGGCCTTGAAATTAAGATGAACACAGCATATACAATGAAAAAGAAACTTGCCCCTTCAATTAAATCAATTTCCCTGGTATATGAAGTAAGAAATGTCAGGATTCCTGAGTAAGCAAAACCCATGACAGTTATCATGATTGAAATGGGGATGGCTTTGACCTCAAAAAAGTTTTGCCATTTAAACCCTTGCATAGCTTTATACTCTTCCTTATTTATCCTGGCTTCGGGAATATATGCAAATAAAGATATTATAATATTAATTATTGAAAAAAAAGTGCAAACTTCAAATGCTACTATAAAATCTGTATACCGGCTGATAATAACACCCAGAAAGGGTCCAATGGCCATAGCCAGGGTCGCACTCATGGAAAAGTAACTTGTTCCTTCACCCAGGCGCTTTCTGGGAATAATATCCATTACAATTGTTGACATTGCCGTTGCGCTAATGCCAAAGGCCGCCCCGTGTATAAAACGAACCAACAGAAGCAAGTTCAAATTCGCCACAGCAAAGTATAACAGCGTAGCGCATAAGAATAAAAATAATCCTCCAAAAAGCATTTTTTTACGGCCAATGCTTTCCATGTATTTTCCCGCAAAAAGCCGGAAAAGCAGCGCGCCTATGATAAATATGCTGGAAGCAAGACCTGCCTTGCTTTGTGAGGCATTAAATTCCTCAATAGCATATACTGCTATGTTGGTCATTAATAAGAAAAAAGTTAAAGCCACAAAAAAGTTCGCCGCGGAAATTATCACAAAATCCTTCGTCCATAATTTGGGTTTGGCCTGATTCATTTCATCTGTCTCCTAAATTCATTGATGTTATTTCTTCCAGACTACTGTGATTTTTTAGTTTAGCAGATCTAGCATCTTAATGCCAGACAATATTTTAGAAACAGTAATTATTTTTCCCCTCATGAATTCACTACCGCCTTAATATAAATGTTAGAGAAATATTCACCGCTCTGCGAAGCGATACCCCCTACATCCACAGCCAGTGAAAATAAGCCGGAATTACCTTCCGGCTTATTTTCATGGCAAATTTGAGCGGCATCAGTATACTGATCCCGGTAACCGGTTAACTGATACAGGTCAACTCCACATCGTCTATCCTTACCCTGGTTCTATTGCTTGACTGGGGCCGGAATACAAACCGCAGCTGGATGCCCCTTGTGCCCGCGGGCAGCGCTCCGGTTTCGAAGGAATACTGCCGGTAGGCATTGTCAGGCAGCCGGTCGGGCCTGAAAACCGGGTCCACCCTGCCAATTTGGCTGCTCTGCTGGTCAAGGGAGTGTACCGAAACCTCCAGAGTGTATTTACTATTTTGCCCCCGCACATTTTCCATAGCCCAAAAAGCAATCCGGTAAGAACGCCCGGGCGCAGCGCCAACAATCTGGGCCAGCAACGCCTGGTTACCGGGTCTGGTGCCCATCTCCGCTGCATACCTGCCGGAACGCTCCAGGGTAGCTCTGTTGACGTTCTGGGCCGACCACCCTGCCGGAGTTGTGCTATCCACCCAGTTATCCAGGCCGGGGTTAATCAGCATATTTGATCTGGAACAGGTGTCGCCATCCGCAATAATCGTATCGTTAGTTTTAAGCACCTCCAAACCGGTATCCACATAATGATCCCTTAACTCCCGGGACCGGTCGTAAGCCCTTAATATATACGGGCCATGCCGTACATGATCCCCTACCCGGTCGCATAAATCCCACTTGCCTCTATAGGTGCGGCATTCCCCCGGCTGGAGCAGCATGCTTCGCCTGCCGCGTTCATACCTATTTTTTTCAGACCAGCGCCAGATATCCCTTCCCCCACGCAAGCATTTAAAATCATATAAACATGCGTCATCGTAGCGGAGTCTTCTGGGCACATCGGAAAGGTTGCAATAGCTGAATATAATGGACACCTTTTCACCGGGACGAAAACGTTTGCGCCCTGTCCGCAAATCAAAACGTATACCATCGTGATACTTGTAACGGCCCCATTGTTTAGGATAGTCATAGTAGTCATATTCATAATCGGGAATATAAATCCGCCGTCCCGGCCGCATATCGTCAAAATCATAGTAATCATTGGCCTTATATAGCCATCGCTCCGGTATGCCGTAACGACCGGCTATCCGGCCCGGGGTATCACCGTCTCTGATTAAATGAACAGGCATTGTCTATCCCCTCCTTCATAAAATAAATTACCTTACACCTGCTCCCAACATCCACATTCCTTTAATCACAGGCCACTCACGAACAAGGATTAATAATCACAATGCTTACCGGCTACCGGCAATTGGCAATCATATGCTTATATAAAAGCCGGTTAACTTATTTTATGTTTAACACCGTGAAAAGTGCCTATTGAAACGCCGGGGGCGGTGGACAATTAATTATTAGTTTGGGATTGCAACCGGTAAACAACGCTAATTAGCGTAACCTTATTGCTTGACGCACAGAATAAATATACGCCGCCCCTTCAGGTACTGTTGAAAAGAACGCCAAAAAAGAGTAATATCATGTAGGTAAATAAACATTCAAGGTGCCAGGAAGGGAATACTGTATGAATAAAAATTTGATTCGCAATTTAGCCATTATTGCCCACGTAGACCACGGCAAAACCACCCTGGTGGATGGTATGCTCAAACAAAGCGGCATATTCCACGAAAAGCAGGTTGTGGAGGAACGGGTTATGGACCGCAACGACCTGGAGCGGGAACGGGGCATCACGATTATGGCCAAGAATACTGCGGTGCAGTACAGCCAATACAAGCTGAACATCGTAGACACCCCCGGCCACGCCGACTTTGGCGGCGAAGTTGAGCGTATTGTCCAAATGGTGGACGGGGTACTTTTGTTGGTGGATGCCTTTGAGGGCCCCATGCCCCAGACCCGCTTCGTACTGCGCAAAGCACTGGAGGCCGGGCTGGCCCCCATTGTTGTAATAAATAAAATAGACCGGCTGCACGCCCGTCCCAAAGAAGTAGTTGATGAAGTGTTGGATTTATTTATTGAGCTGGAGGCCAGCGATGCCCAGCTGGAGTTTCCAGTAATCTACACCAACGCCCGGACCGGCACGGCCACTTTGGAACCCGACACACCGGGGACGGATTTAAAACCGCTTTTTGACATGATTGTGGAAAATATACCCGCGCCCGCAGGGGATCCGCAGGCACCCCTGCAGCTGGGCGTCACCTTGATTGATTACGACCCGTACCTGGGCCGCCAGGCCATAGGACGCATCCATAACGGCATCATTCAAGTGAAAGAGGAGGTAGCTGTACTGAAAGCCGGTGGTGAAACGCAGCGCCAGCGGGTAACCGGGCTGTTTGTATTCAGCGGGCTGAAAAAAATACCCGTGGAGAAAGCCACCACCGGGGACATTGTGGTGGTAACCGGCCTTTTGGATATTAATGTGGGCAACACTATAGCCGACCTGGAAAACCCGGTGCCCTTAAGTTTTGTAAGCATTGACGAACCCACCATGGCGGTGGCCTTCCACGTCAATAAAAGCCCCTTTGCCGGGCAGGAGGGCACATACGTTACCTCCCGCAAACTGGGCGAAAGACTGTTTCGGGAACTGGAGTCAGACGTCAGCCTGCGCGTAGCCGGCACGGACACCCCGGATACATTTCTGGTATCAGGTCGCGGCGAACTGCACCTCTCCATATTGATAGAAAACTTGCGCCGAGAGGGTTATGAGTTTGAAATTTCCCGCCCGCAGGTGGTAGAGCGGGTTATCGACGGAGTAAGAAGTGAACCGGTGGAAGAACTGACCCTGGAGATACCTGAAGAATATGTAGGCATTGTTATGGAGCGCCTGGGGTCCCGCAAAAGCGAACTCATTAACATGCAACACAAGGGCGATGGCCTGGTGCGCCTGGTCTTCCATATACCCACCCGGGGCCTATTTGGCTATCGCTCAGAATTTATGACCGATACTAAAGGTCTGGGTATTATTCACCATGCTTTTCACCATTACGCCCCCTATCAGGGCGACATCAATACCCGCTCCAGGGGCTCGCTGGTAGCCTTTGAAAACGGTGACAGTACAACCTACGGGCTGGAAAATGCCCAGGAGCGTGGCGAATTGTTTGTCGGCCCCGGGGTGCCGGTTTACCGGGGCATGGTGGTGGGTGAACATTCCCGGCCTGGGGATCTGGTCATCAACGTCTGCAAAAAGAAGCAATTATCCAATATGCGCAGTTCCACCTCCGAAATTTCAGCCAAACTGACACCTCCCCGGCCCATGAGCCTGGAACAGTGCATGGAATTTATCGCTGATGATGAGCTGCTGGAGGTAACTCCCAAATCATTGCGCATGCGTAAACAATCATTGTAAAACAAAACCGTGTAAAACGAAGCAGTACCACTGGCACTTTGCCGGTGCCAGGTGTTGAAAGGTTGAAAATTTGGAAGCTATAAATTGGAAGTTGAACGTTGAACGGTCGCAGTGGAGATTGATAATGTTTGTTCAATGGCCTTAGTAAGTAATTTTCGCTGCAGTACTAGTTCAAATCACGATAAGCAAAGCGCGAAAAGGCAGCTGCCCATCGCCTCCTGGCCAACCAGGTGCCCGCAGCTGCCTGTTTTTTCACATCTTTTACTTAGCCCACCCGCCGGTTTATTACCTACAACAACTAATTTTATACTCACCTGATATAATACGCTTTTGGAACTCTTCACCATAAGGAATAACGCCCTCGGGGTGCAATCTTATTTTTTTGCCGTCCTCCAAGTTGGACAGTATATTAATTAAATAATCAAGCAAAATATCCCCGGAGCGCAGTTCATCCAGCCGGGCCGTAAAACCAGCGTCCACGGGTTTTAATAAAAACAACCGGGCCAAATAATGCTTATTATAATAATCGCTTAAAAACGCCAGATTTTTGGCCAATAAGTCATTTAGCACATTGATGGTGTCATCATATTCCAGCACCGCCGCTATTTGCGTTAAAAAGCAATACAAAAATCGTTTAATCTCTAAGCCATTGATATGCAAACCTCTATTAACGCAAAGATCCATTTCCGACAACGACCGTTTTTTGTGACCCGTAATCACTACATGATCCAGCAACTTGACGCCCAGTAACGCCAGCTGCCACTTTAACAGTTCGGTGGAGGCGACATCGTCTTCGGAAGGAATGACCTCACCATGCCAGGGCAGTGTGGGGTGGTTGTGCACAACCATCGCTTCTTTAAATAATATCTTATAAACGCTGATCATGTGGATGATGCTGCATATTGAAGGTGCCACCGCGCAGGTTTTACTGCAGCATGGCCCACACAACACCTGTATATTATCATTTTCATCATACAACACTAAAACCGCTTGTTCTAAAAACCTGGTGCTGATTCTCTTGACTTCCTCAATGCTAAAAATATCCTCAGCTTTGCGCACCGGCTCGCAGGTAGCCTTTTTTACGGGAAGCACTTTTATCCCTCGCTTCCTTAACCAGCATCCCTACTGCAGTATAAGTTCAATCAATGCTACTTTTTTACATCTATCATAACATGTGCAAAGCAACATAACAATATTTTTTTGAAAATATGTAAAGTAATCACTATTTTGCTATTTACCATCTATTTGCACAGCGCCATCTTCTATACCCGCTTCAATACCGGCAATACCTGCAGTAATGGTATCATGACAATAGCGGGCCGCAGCGGCGCCCCTTTGCAGCAGCAACATTAACTGCTGCCCGGGCAACCCAACATCCGCCGGGCGTAAGCGCACGTCCTCCATTAACAGTGCCAGCGCCCGGGGATCCCTGGCCAGCTCAATAAAAATCGCCTCAGCCAGTTCCCGGTCAGCCAGGGCCCGGGGCATTTCCAATACCCGGTGATCCCCCCCGGGGCCACACAGGCAGCGCACCCAGGCCGCCCCAGCCGCACCACGGGCATCCTCCATAAGCGCCTCCAGCATGGCAGCGCTCTCTCGCAAAAGGTTACCGACAGGCGTGTGCATAACCACCCGGGCCTTTTTACCTGCCGACTGTTTTTGCACCTCCAGCAGCACGTCCAGCAGCCATTTTAAATCACTAAACTCGCCGACATCCGGCAGCCAACGGGCTAAATCACTGTGCAGCAAATTTAACAGCGCTCCATACTCCTCCCAACCCAGCAGGTAATCCACCAGCTTGTCCCGCTGGAAACACCTGCTCATGGCTACTACCTGTTTTTTTAAAGGTAGCCGGGACAGCAACACCAGGATTTCAGCCCTTTCGGCCAAAACCCCGGGGGCCTCGGCCCGCCCGGCCCACTGCCCGGCCAACCAGGGCTGTTCGGCGAGCTGCCGATCATCAATCTGCCGCTCATCCTGGTTTTGCCCATTAGTAAATTCATCTTGTACACTCAATTTATAACTCCCTCTCTCCAGCTGGTTATATGCCTCAGTAAACGTGGTTATGTCAGGGATTATCTGACATGCCTGCGATATAGCACGCTTAACTCAGCCCAACGCCGAGGTGGTGTCGGGGTTTCAGCCTGTCGTAATTATGCACCCATAACGACTAACCGGCTATTTAAGGGTTGGTAAATTACCTCTCCCTTCCCAAGCCCGGGACGGGGCTTCCCGATGGGGGAGCTAAAAAACCGCCCGGGCCAGATTGCCCAGCAGGTACAATACGGCCAGGATACAAACTCCATAACCGACAGCCCGTTCGGTCAAGGTTTCCTCTTTTTCCAGGGCGTACATCACTTTGTCCACCAAGTTAAATTGGAGTCTTTGCTGGCCGCAAGCATTGCTATTAACTGCTAAATCTGCTTTAATGTCCGTCCCAAGCTCATTTGCAAGGTCAATAACAAGCTCCGCTGCCAGCCCGGCTTTATGACCGGTTATAGCCACCGGCCGCCCATGTGTTTGCCCCAAAGCCGCATTTGTTTGCATAAATACACCCCCGGCCCAAATGGTTAGAACAACTGTTTGCTATTATTATATGCCCGGGGATGGGACACGTCAATAGTATCCAATTAAATAAGAACATATATTCCTCAAACTGCCCGCCGTTCATAAAATCAGGACCAGGGGCTCCCCCAAAGGACAGTTGGCTTACTTCAAATTCTTATAATTCTCCTCCGAGAACACGCGTATACCCTCCTTCACCAGCAAAGCTGCGGTACAGCCGCAGCCGGGAATCCTTCGACCGCTAAAAGTGCCATCGTAAATCATAGTACTGCCGCAGGAAGGACTGCGTTCTTTTAAAACAGCAACCCGGGCACCTTTTTTTTGGGCTATAGCCAGC
>JGI2924J29684_1077056_pt1 | contig 13283 bp, 12 predicted proteins | sample BenlonsequencITS_FD_29684 | JGI IMG/M metagenome (IMG submission 29684)
TTCATGACCGCGGCAGGAACGCTCCTGGTGGCAAAAACGGTAAGCCGGTAGAATCATGTTCGGTATTGTGCACTATCCGGAGTTCATCATGTCGGGAATCATTTTGAATTTGATTCCCGGTTCCGACACCATCTACATTTTGACCCGAAGTATCGCCCAGGGAAGGAAGGCGGGTTTCTATTCGACCCTGGGGATCTCCAGCGGCATCCTGGTTCATACAAGCTTTGCAGCCCTGGGCCTCTCGGCCATTCTGGCCCAATCCGCAGTGGCCTTTTCCATCGTAAGCTATTGCGGTGCGCTCTACCTGCTTTTTCTCGGCATTCGAACCCTCGTCTCCAGATCCACCCAGGCCCTCACCATTCCTGAAAAAGAGGAAAAGAGGGGAACTGCCTTCAGGCTTTATCGACAAGGTTTTCTCACCAACCTGCTCAACCCGAAGGTTGTGCTCTTTTTTCTCTCCTTTCTGCCCCAATTCATCGATCCCCATACTGCCCATGGGATAGGCGGCTTTCTCCTGCTTGGGATGACCTTTCTGACAACCGGAACCCTTTGGTGCCTCGCCCTTGCCTGTGCCGCATCCAGGATTTCCGCAGGTCTGCGTAGCAACCGGACATGGGGAAACTACCTCCAGAAGACAAGCGGAGTGATATTTATCCTTCTGGGAGCAAAGTTATTGGTACACAGCCATTCATAGCCACTTTTCCGTTACTCCGTTTTTCGTTACAACTGGAAGAAAGGATCAGCATGATGGAAAAGACAAATGCCATGCGCCTGCTGGAAAGCCATGGAATCAACTATTCACTCCAAAGCTACGAGGTCGACGAGGAGAACCTGAGTGCCAAGGCAGCCGCGGCCAAGGCTGGTCTTGATCTCGACAGGGTCTTCAAAACTCTTGTTCTGCGCAGTTCTTCCGGTGATATCTTCGTATGCGTCATCCCAGGTTCCTGCGAGTTGGATCTCAAGAAAGCGGCGCAGGTATCCGGATCGAAGAAGGCGGATCTTGTCCCCGTAAAAGAGATAAAGCAGCTCACCGGCTATATTCGGGGAGGCTGTTCCCCGATTGGCATGAAAAGGCACTACCCGACCTTTATCGATGAAAGTTGTACCTTGTATGAGGCGATCTATGTCAGCGCCGGGACAAGGGGACTCCAGGTCAGCATAGCGCCGAGGGATCTGATACACATCACCTCATCGGATGTTGCCGATCTTGTGTGAGGGATCCATCTGGACAAGGGCGCTATAGTATCACCTCAAATCAAGGCAAAATAGTTCCCAATTTCCGCAAAATCATACCAATGGCCGACTACCGCCCAAAGTAAGAGGCCTCTATCCTTTTTTCAGACCAGATTCTGGAAAAAGGAGATTATACACGATGAAACCAATTCGACACCTTGGCCCTGCGGTAGGGGTCTCAATGCTTATGTTACTGTTGTCTCTCACCGGTTGTGATTTACTAGTCGGCTCCGATTCGGATTCCGATTCGGGAGACTCAGATTCAGGCTATACAATCGTTTCTACGGTATTGGGACGCGGCTATGATGTGTTTGAGGAATATGCCAATCCCGAATTCATAAAATCACCGATCCTTGATTTTAACGCTCTTAAAAATGCTGGCATGATCGAGAAAACGAGCCTGGAGCAGACCACCTATGAAACCGTTTCAGGTAGCTCTTCATCATCCTATCAGGAAGATATGGGGGTTAGCGTGGACCTGGAAGGAAAGCTCAAATTTTTCTCAGGCTCCCTGGGAAGTTCTTTTTCTTCCAGCACCCTCTCCAACAGCAGTAATCAATACGCAACGGTTCAGGTCAGGGTGAGAAAGAATATGTATGCGGTTAAAAACAGGTCCAACGCTTTGATTCTAAAAAACTTCTTAGACTCCGATTTCGAAGAAAATCTCAACGACGGTGAGTATGATCCAAACGACCTTTTCGACAACTACGGAACCCATGTGATGGTAGGTGTCATCACAGGGGCACGGTACGATTACAACGTAGCGGCAGAGGAATCCTCTTCCAATACCGGAGAGAGTATCACCGCATATGCCCAGGCCTCCTTTGCCAAAACCTTTGGTTCGGCGGCGGCCTCTTCATCCTATTCCGAAGATACCGAAACGTACAATGCCTTCAGCTCGAGCGAAACCAGCGTATCCGCCGTGGGAGGCAACAGTGCGGTGGTTGCCAGCGAAGATGGCTTAAACAACTGGATCGATTCAATAAACGACAGTACTGTCGTCTTCTCCGATTATGCGGCAAGCGACGCCCTTATTCCTATTTGGGACTTGTGTGACGACAGCAGCCGCGCCTCCTCCATCGAGGCGGCATATGGGGATTGGGAAGAGACCAAGTATGATCAGTATGTTCAGGTTGATCCCACACCGACCACCGGAAAGCTGAGATTCACCCTCGTGAACTTTCACAACTTCAATGTCATGGATGGTATGAGCGGTGACGCGGAATGGCTCTGGCAGGTGAAACTCTACTCGGCACTGGACGGGACAACCCATAAACTTGCCAGCCGCATCGATAAGGATAATTCCAAAAAAGTGGGCCAGGGTGACACATATGACTTTGGTTACTACTCGACCTATTACAACGTTCCGCTGGGCGATACCACGAATTTCAGGCTTCGCCCCTACCTGGAAGAGGAAGACGGCCACGATTTAGGCTATAACGACAATGTATTTTGTGACTGGGACGGCCCGTACTGCGATTTTACCGCAACTAGTGATGGAAAAATCACCTGTAGCAGTGCGTCCAACAGCGACGGCACCCGCGGCTGGTTCACCACATCGACGGGGCAAACAAGCAACGATAGTATGAGCCTGGAAGACGGAGACTCTGAGTATTTCTACATCGTGATGCGAGAAAAGGATTCGAGCAACGACGACAAGTGCCAGTTCAAGTTCAAGGTTGAATGGGACTGGAACGACTGACAGCACTATAACAAGAATCTTCGATCGGCTCCCGGCGGCCTCTCCGTCAGGAGCCGATCTTTATGGAATTACCCAATCACGCCGCAATCGTCTGATTGCGCCTCTTGCCCCCAGCCATGGGAAAGGTGTATAAACAAGTACATCAAGATAGCCCATTGCCAATAGGAGTCTTTCATGAAACGAATCTTCTGGTTCTCATTAATACTGCTGATCAGCTCCGGCGCCCTTCTTTTTGCCGGAGGAGACAAAGAATCGTCATCCGATATCGATGCAATTCGCGATAAGGGTGTGCTTGTCGTCGGTCTTGACGACAGTTTTCCACCCATGGGTTTTCGCGACGAATCCAATGAAATTGTGGGCTTCGATATCGATCTTGCAAAAGAGGCTGCAAAGCGACTTGGGGTAAAGGTCGAGTTCAAGCCTGTGGACTGGGACGGGGTTATCCTGAGCCTCAACAAGGGTGATATCGACGTGGTATGGAATGGTATGTCCATTACCGAAAGCAGGATGGAAAAGATCAACTTTTCCAAGCCGTACCTCGACAATCGCCAGATTATCGTCGTTCCGAAGGGTTCGGCCATTAAAGAAAAATCCGACCTTGTCGGCAAAGTTGTGGGTCTTCAGATGGGTTCATCCAGTGAAGTCGCTCTCAACAACTATGCAGAGGTTGCGGCAAGCTTAGGTGATGTGAAAAAATACTCCAATAACGTGGAAGCGCTTCTCGACCTTGCAGCCGGTCGCACCGATGCTGTTATCGTGGATGAGATTGTCGGGCGTTACTATATCAGCAAGAGGCCTGGAATCTATCAAGTCATTGGCGATGATTTCGGTTCGGAGACCTACGGTGTCGGCATCCGAAAGAGCGATGTCAAGCTGAAACAGGAACTCGACAAGGTGCTTGATGAGATGAAAGCCGACGGCAGCGCCGATGAGATCTCCCAAAAGTGGTTTGGCGAAGCCATCGTAAAGCAGTAAAGGGTTCTGAAACTTGGATTATCTCCTTCAGGTAACGACTCATCTTCTGCAGGGGTGTATTCTGACCCTGCAGTTGTATGTCGTTACCCTGCTTTTTGCACTACCCCTGGCAATATTTTGTGCCTTGGGAAGGGTATCGGGTCCCAAAGCCCTTGATCGTGTTTTAGGCCTTTATGGCTGGATATTTCGGGGCACACCGCTATTATTACAGCTTTTTTTCTTCTACTACGGTCTGACCATCTTCGGCATTTCCTTAAGCCCTTTTCTCGCCGCAAGCCTCACATTCGTACTCAACTACGGCGCCTACTTTATGGAAATATTTCGGGGGGGAATCGAAAGTATAGATTCGGGCCAGTATGAGGCGGCAAAGGCATTGAACATGAACTACTGGCAGACGATGCGGCGAATCATCCTTCCCCAAGCTGTTCGCGTGGTACTGCCGCCTACAACAAATGAGGCAATCACCCTGGTCAAGGATACCGCTCTGGTTGTGGTTATCGGAATGGGAGAATTGCTGCGTTCGGCAAAGGAGATATTCACCAGGGACTTCTCCCTGACCCCCTTTGCAGTGGCGGCTATTCTCTATCTGCTTATGACATCGGTGGTGATACGATTTTTCCGCTACCTGGAACGACGGATGGCTTACTATGACTGATTTGTATCTCAATATTCGCTCGGTTTCCAAATACTTCGGAGAACTTGCGGCGGTTCGGGACGTCTCGCTTCAGGTAAAAAAAGGTGAAGTGATCTCGATCATCGGGCCTTCCGGATCGGGGAAGAGCACCCTGCTGCGCTGTATCAATCAACTGGAGATCATCGATTCCGGTGAAATCGCCATCGAGGATGATGTGATCATCGCTTCCGATGCCGATGGCCAGCGTATCAGGCTTCCCGAACGTCAAGTACGACGGGGTTTAAAAAAACTCGGCATGGTCTTTCAGCACTTCAACCTCTTTCCCCACAAGTCGGTACTGGGAAACCTCATTGAGGCCCCCATGATGGTGAACAAAATGCGAAGGAATGAGATCGAGCCTTATGCCCGTGAACTGCTTTCGAAGGTCGGACTTGCAGACAAGGCCGATGCGTATCCCAATCGCCTTTCGGGAGGGCAGAAACAACGGGTGGCCATCGCAAGGGCCCTTGCGATGAGGCCGGATGTTCTTCTTTGCGACGAGCCGACCAGTGCCCTTGATCCCGAGCTTGTGGGAGAGGTCTTGTCGGTCCTGCGGCAGCTCGCGAATGAAGATATGACCATGTTGGTGGTAACCCACGAGATGGGCTTTGCCCGTGATGTATGCGACCGGGTCGTCTTTATGGATCAGGGACAAATCATCGAGGATGCGGACCCTGAAAAGTTATTTTCCAATCCCGACCATCCCCGAATCAAAGCATTCTTACGAAAAATCCTGCAGGACGAAGCGGCTCAATAAAATACTCCGGCCACCACCAGGATTCCGAACACGGACCGAAGCCTTTTTACTCATTATAGTAAAAGACCGCTCCCGCATCTTGGGCGGCTTCGTCATCACCGGAAGCTCCTATCAACGCAGCGCCATCGTACAGGGCAACAGAAAAGGCAAATTTACCGGCAGATTCGGTAAAATAGGCATCCTGATTCCAATTACTGCCGCTTCTCGTGAAGAGATAGATGGAACCGGGATTGCTCACGCTGTCTGTACAGGCACCAACAATGAGGGAGTCGTCATATAGGCAGATTGACTTCCCGAAATCTGAAACAGTGCCGCCGTCCGGTACCAGTTTTGCCTGCCGGCTCCATGAACCGTTATTTTTGGTAAAGATGTATGCTCTATCCCCATTACGCGAACCGATGGCCATGGTATCACCGTAGATCGAAATTGCATTTCCAAAGTATGCATAGGCCGTGGCATCGTCTTCCGCCGTCAATTTCTCACTCTGAGACCATGTACCGGAAGTGCCGGTAAATATATAGACCGAGCCGGAATCTTTCTCATTGTTATCATCATCATAGAAAGAAGAAACGGCAATGGTTCCGTCGTAGATCGCCGCCGCAACCCCAAACCTATCTTTTGCAACGCCGTCGCTTGCCGTCAATTTGGCAGTCTGGGACCAGGTACCGCCGGAAGCCTTAGAAAAGACATACGCCGCCCCTTTCTTATCACCGTCGCCCCAGGCGCCGACCACGATTGTGTCGTCATATATCCCCACAGAGGTTCCAAAGTAGTCTCCACCGGTGGTATCACTTCCTGATAGTACGGCTTCCTGTACCCAGGAGCCCCCACTTTTGGTATAAACAAAAACGGCTCCATCCATAGAAGCATCACCATAGTCGCTGGCACCTATGACGATGGTATCCTCATAGGCGGCAACGGAGCAGCCAAAATAGTCGGTGGTGCTTGCACCACTGGTTAATTTCTCCTCCTGCTGCCACGTACCATTGGCTGCTTTTGTAAGAATGTAGACCGAACCAATTTGTGCTCCACTTCCGACAACGGCAGTATCACCATAGATTGCCAGGGAATAGCCGAGATGCTCGCTTGCCTCAAGGCCTGAAATACTTACTCGTTTCGGGCTGATAGCTCCGGTTTCCGGTGACGATGAAGAACTGGAGCCTGATGAGCAGGCACTCAGTAGAATCGAAACAAAAACGGCAAGAAAAAAACAGGCTTTTACAAAGAAATTCCTCTTCATTATGTTCTCCTCTATGTATATAATGTATACAGTATCGTATATCATAATTTACACTGTATACATTAAATCATATACAATTTCAACTCCTTGCTCGCTTTTTGACAAAAAATCGTTATGGATTAATCAAACGGGAAACTCCTATAATGAACAAATGGCATATATAGGAGAAACAATTCCAAAACTCGGGTTTGGCCTGATGCGGCTGCCCATGATCGGAGAAGAAGTCGACATCGAGCAAACAAAACAGATGGTCGATCTATTTCTGGAGAGAGGGTTTACCTATTTCGACACGGCATACGGTTATCTGAACGGCAAATCGGAGGAGGCCGCAAAAGAGGCTCTGGTCGACCGATATCCACGGGAGCGGTTTCAGCTTGCGACAAAGCTTCCGGCCTGGGCCGGAGCAAAGAATGCGGAGGAAGCCCAAAATATGTTTTGGACCTCACTGGAACGAACGGGCGCGGGCTATTTTGACTTCTATCTCCTCCATAATCTGGGGGACAAGAGGACACAGGTCTTCGACGACTATGGGATATGGGACTTCCTTGCCGAACAGAAGCATAAAGGACGTATCAAGCATCTCGGTTTTTCCTTCCACGATAAAGCGGCCGTATTGGACGAAGTGCTGAAAAAACATCCGGATATGGAATTTGTGCAGCTTCAGATAAACTATGCGGATTGGGAAAGTCCCTCGATCGAATCACGGAAATGCTATGAGGTTGCACGAAAGCACAATAAACCGATTATCATCATGGAACCGGTAAAGGGAGGATCTCTGGCGACGCTCCCGGAAGCGGCTGCCTCGGTTTTTACGAAAGCAAATCCTAAGGTATCGCTATCGTCCTGGGCGATTCGCTATGCTGCATCTCTGGAGGGCCTGATAACCGTTCTCAGCGGCATGTCCACCATTGGTCAGATGGAGGACAACCTATCGTCTATGGAATCCTTTCAGCCCCTTTCTTCCAAGGAACGAGAGATTGTCGCCGCTGTACAGGGAGTATTACAGGATATTCCAAGTATACCCTGTACCGATTGCCGTTACTGTGTGGAGGGTTGTCCTCAGAATATTGTGATTCCGCAAATCTTCCGTGCCATGAACACCTACCTGGTCTACAAGAACCTGGACGGAGCAAAGGGAAGCTACATGTGGGAAACCAGGGACGGGGGAAAGGCATCAGAGTGCATCGAGTGCGGCAGCTGCGAGGCCGCCTGTCCGCAGCATATTTCGATCATAGCGGAGCTAAAAAAAGCCGGAACGTTATTAGAGGTATAAAAGGAAGCTATGATTCCCGGTAGTATCGTGTCTGGTTCTCCACTGCTAAATCCTTATCATAATAGCATAATAGAGCTTTATCGAGGGTCCCCTTTCTTATATGGAAAGGGGACTGTCGTCTTACCTGAGCACTATCCTAATGTGTCATATACTTTGTCTGTACATTGTTTAGCATCACATGGGCCTTACTCAAGGCTTCCAAAGAGACGAAGGTTGAGTATTGCGTCACATACTCCATAGCCAGTTCTTTATCCGTGTCAAACAGGCGTAACATCGTCGCTTCGATCTCAGGTTGCAAAGCAAATTCTCGCTCCTCCATTGCTTTCCAGTTTTTTTGTACCTCGCCGATTTCCTCCTTATAGTTGCTCTCAATCAGGTATTCGAGGGCACAAAAGGTGTAATAGGCGGAATCGGCATTAAATCGAAGCCGATATTCCGTCGGCTCAAAATGATAATCGAGAAAAGAACCTTGGGTGTTGAAAGGAGTTTCCTTCGCCACATGCCACTGTTCGGGAAGTGTCGTCATGCCCAAATACCAGGGGACATAAACAGAGGTACAGGGGGAACCCGTTGCCAGCCAATAAATACAACCGATCTCTCTGGGCATCCCGTCCCGCAACTGAGCAATAAACGAGGTGTTTGTGTTGGAAACGCAAATCTTTCGTTCACCAGTCCCATGGGGACTTCCGTCCAGGTAACCTTCATTTGAAGAGAGCGACAAACCCTCATAATGATACCGCAAAATTTGAGCCACATCCTCAACCCCTATCTTCCTATTCGGCTTAACCGCAAAGGGAAGCTTCCATTCCCCTTCCAAAAAGACAGGCTCCTTACCGGTCAACAAAAATTGAGCGCCACGTTGGCGGTAGGTATTGGAATTGGCCACCAGGCTTTCCTGATCCGCAAAGATCTTCGCAAAATCAAAGGCATCGCTCGGCTCGTACCACCCGTGGGCTATCGCATACTCTTTTAATCCCGGTGAGACAATAAAATTTTCATGGTCGTCAAAATCCACATCATGAATAACATACACATTGGGAACAAAATACACCTCATCATCCGGAACCCGTTCCGCAACAAAGTGCTTTCCCCGTATGACATGGAGGACCCATGCTTCCTTGGGATCGGCAATCTGATAAGAACGGCCGGGATGTGCATAACCGAACCGACTGACAAGTTGCGTCGCTATCTCAACACCCTCGCGAGCCGATCCTGCCCGTTGAAGTATGAGGTGCCGAAGCATGTACCCGATACCGCCGTCGGTTAATTCCGCATCCTCAGGCTGAACACGCGAACCTGCCCAATTACTTCCGACCGTTACCCCAAACTCATTTATCCCGCCATCACTCCATTCAAGCCCCACATTTTCCGACCATATATAGGCATAGGTCATTTCCACCTGAGCTAAGGTTCCCCCGCGTTTTAGATGAACAACCTCACCTTTGCTATGGTACTGCCGTGGAACCCTCCATTGCAACGTGTTGCAAACCCCGCCATTGTCCTCATTATGCCCCAGCAGCACAGAACCGTCTTTCGTCGCGTCTTTTCCGGCAAGCACGGTTGAGCAAGCCGAAACAGGCCCGACCTGCAGGGTTCCGATAATAAGACAAAATCCGAAAAACAGAAGCATCAAAGCACCATTCTTTTTCATTCTTGCCTCCTTTTTTTAAAGTAAACACCTCATTTACCCCCCCGTAAATAGACCATAATGAGGATGTTATTAAAGTTTTTACCAGCAGAAAATAGGAAACCCTGCTCCTTTTGGGGTGTCCTATTCCCAAACATAGGATGAGGACCTTGCAATGAACCCCATCTTTTTTTAGGATGGAGCAAATAGTGATTAACGAGGAATCGATGAAACAAGTATCAAGATACACAACAGAACATACCGTGATGTACAGCGAAACCGATGCAAGGGGAGTCTTATCCCTCCCCTCCTTCTTCGCTCTCTTTCAGGAAGCCGCACTCCTTCATGCGGAGGAACTTGGATTTGGAGAGACATACAGTAAACAGGAAAATCTGATGTGGGTGCTTTCGCGCTTACTTCTCGAAATCGATGCATTTCCGAAGCATCGCGATCGGATACGATTAAGCACATGGCCCAAACAGCCCCAGGGGCCCTTTGCCATACGTGATTATATTCTTGAGTCGGAAGAGGGAACGGTTTGCGCCCGCGCGACAAGCTCCTGGCTGCTGTTAAAATTGGATACCATGCGTCCGATACGGCCTCAGACGATTTTCGCCAACCTCTCTATGGAGGGCATTGGTCTTGCCGTAGAGGGAACGGCACCAAAAATTTCGGAAATTGACAACGACAGTAAGCAAGAGATGGAGGTCACAGCGCGTTATTCAGATCTCGATCAGAATAACCATGTAAACAACACCCGTTATGTCCGCTGGTTTCTGGATTGTTACACGCCCGAAGAGATCACTACAAGCGGGAATCTCCATTTTGCCATTAACTACCTGCAGGCGGCATCGTATAGCGACAAGCTACTACTTCGGCGATACGATACCGAATCGGATTCATCGGTTTACGGCTATCTTGAAGACGGCACCCCCTCTTTCTCGGCCCGTATAGAACGAAAAAGTGATTAGACGACTGGGTGAATGCCTTTTCTGATCGGCCATTCCGAGGTCAGAGACCATCAAACACCGCTGCGGTCGAAGGCAGCGGTGTTTTTTTACATAGTTGTTTCTATAAAAAAGAACTTGAACAAAATGTAAAAATTGTGCTTCATATACCGACAGGTAAGGAGGAGAGATGGATAAACAAAGAGTTCTCGAATTCAGGGGCGGATGGTGCCTTTCGTTTGTTCCCATAGCCGTTTTCTTCCTCTTTTGTATTCTCTTGTTCCTGGTATACCTGTCGTACGATCTGCATGCATTGGCCATGGGAGGCTTTCTTGGTCTTTTGATCGGGGCCCCCCTTGCAAAAGATTATAAGCAGTATTGGGATGCGGTCATACGGGGAATTTCAAGTCCCAATTCGGTGACTATTGTCGTTATCCTGTTTGTCATCGGTATGTTTTCACAGATGATGAAAGACAGCAGCGCATCCGAGGGCTTTGTATGGATTGCAAACACGATAGGAATGAAGGGCGGGCTTTTTGTCGCCTTTACCTTTCTGGCGACGTGTGTGATCTCTACGGCAACGGGATCATCCATCGGCACCATGTTCGCGGCATTTCCGATCTTTTTCGCATCGGGAGTCGCACTGGGCGCCAACCCCGCATGTCTTGCCGGGGCCATCACATCGGGATGTATCTTTGGCGACAACCTCGCTCCCATCTCCGATACGACCATTGCCTCAGCATCGACACAGACCTATAACGACAAGCAAAAAACGGCCGAAATCGCTGGTGTCGTGGCAAGCCGATTCAAATACTCATTGGTCGCCTCCATAGCTGCGCTTATCATCTATCTCATAATCGGAGGAAAAGGCGGTACAATTGCCGAAGATGTCGGAACCCTCGGCGACCCCGTAAAACTGTTTATGCTGATTCCCGTTGCCTTGTTACTGATCGTCGCTGTCGTAAGTCGGAATCTTTTTAAGGCAATATCCGTCGGCCTCGTTACGGGGATTATCACCGGTTTGCTCAGCGGCATATTCACCTGGGATAGCCTTTTTGCCTCGTCAGGGGAATTGGGCAATCATGTCTCGGGCTTTTTGCCGACCGGAGTTCAAAGCATAATGGGAACCGTCACGTTGGTCATCTCGGTATTCGGTATTATGGGCGTATTGCAGGCAGCAGGCGCACTTGACCATCTTGTTGAGGCAATTCTCGGAAGCAGAATGGGACAAAGCGTTCGAGGCACCGAGGCGGCAATAGCCATCGGAGCCTGTCTTACCACGGCAATTTTCGGAGGAGTGACAAGTGCCGCAATCCTCACCTTTGGGCCAGTAGTGAATGAGATTGGGAACCGAAAGGGGATTCATCCCTTCCGTCGGGCCAATCTTCTTGACGGCTTCGTCAACAGCCTTCCGGTTGCCCTCCCCTTTCTGAGCGTATTCGTCTTTATCTCAGTCGCCCTTAGTGGAGTGAATCCTGTCTCGCTGGCAGGCGGTCTCATATATCCCATGGCCCTATTCGTCACCCTGGTTGTGGCGATTATTACGGGCTGGGGATTACGTTATGAGGGGAAAAACGGAGAAGAGCTTCGACGGCCGCAGTAGTAAATATATGGTAGTGTTTCGAATCCTGGTGGTGACAGCCTATTGGTGCAGAAAAATTCCTTGCTTTTTCTTTTTTACATATTTTTTTTATACATATTTGGGTAATCACCGATGAGAAAAGGAATTGAACTCTTTACATCACCAATATTCGGAACACTAAGCGTGTTTAAAGCTTTTTCACCAAATCAGGCAGAAAATCACCCTTGCCATTCAGCTCAGCCGCTGGTTTTTCAAAATGATCTTCTAATTTTTTTCTGGTAGCAGGAGTAAGCTTCGCAATACTCCATGAGGAAAGATTCTGATCAAGTTCCACCACATCTTTCGATTCGGGAACTGCACGAGGTTCAATCTTTTCAAAATGGGATAATAAATCGCTTTTCGTGCTGAAAATCTTCCACTTTTTCGTCTTCGATGTTTTCTTCTCATATGCGGCATAATACATGAATACGCTCCTATCTAAAATAGTAGTTCTTTACATTATAACGAAACATGCCATACACTTCAATGTCATGCATTGTGTCATGAGAAATTCAAAAGAGTAGAAAGATGCAACATCACAAAGAAAAATTTTGCCTTATTATTGTTTTTATATTCCTTTTATTTCTTATTTCCTGTATGCACAACGATGGGTCCCAAACAGAGACAACACTCTTTTTTTCCGACCGTCATGTCGATTCCTATCAAAGAATTCAAGAGGCCAGGGACGGAGGAAGACCATTCACCCTCATTCTCCTGGGCTACCACCATGATGCTGGCCCCGGCCCGGATTACCGCTCTTCAGATATCGATGAACACAGTCTGACCAGTTTCAATTGGCTGGGAGGTCTGATTGAGACCGGTACCGTCAACACCATCTACTGGGTCTCAGGGCATACCCTACTCCTTCCCAACAGAAACGCACGTAAGGCATGGCTGGAACGAAAGATTGCAAACGATCCCCTTGAGCTTGCGGAAACAAAACGCAATGCGATACAGCTTGTCGACTGGCCGCAGCTTCTGACCATCGAAAAAGAAGGTTTTTCCGGCCGCTTGGCAATAAGCCTCGACCTTGATGTCCTCACCGTGGCCCCAGGTCCCGATCCCGATCTCTTTCTCGAAGAGATGCTCGATTTCATCGAACGATCCAATGCCGAGATCATAACCGTCGCCCTTTCGGCAGCCTATCAACCGAAGCCTGAGGATGGGTGGCGATGGTTTGCCAGGAGCTACCAGCGGCTTGGAGCCCGCTGGCCCGCAATTCTTGACTTCGGCGG
>JGI2924J29684_1077053_pt1 | contig 13276 bp, 12 predicted proteins | sample BenlonsequencITS_FD_29684 | JGI IMG/M metagenome (IMG submission 29684)
CAATATCCCGCTGCCATTCTTCCAACCCCGGAGAAAATTCAATCAAATAATAAAGGAGGTCTTCATAATCCTCATGAGGATGGAGATCATTTTCTTTCTGGCAGTCATCCTCCCATAAATCTTCGTAAGGGTTAGAAGTTCTTGATTTTTTCATTTTTGCTTTCCTAGACTCCGTGGCCGAACTTTTTGGCTGCTGACAATTTCCGCAAGTTCCTTTGGAAGTGCATCCCTGACCTGTACAACCAGAGGTATGGCAAGAATGTTCTCCTCCGGATTGTTTATTTGAAAGTTTATGCTTCACAGGTTTATCTTTTTTATAATCCGGTCCGATATGAGAACGGAAGTCCACATGTTCTTGAATTGAAAGCACTGCATCGAGTGTTGATTCTACCTTTTCACGACCATATAAGCTTTCATATTCCCTTATCTTCTCAGCGTGAGCAGCCATTCTTTCTATCATGTCTTTGGGCGTACGGGAAAAATAATAATTATTTTTGAAAAAATCTACATGAGCGTAGACATGACCAATTACTAGTTTGTTTTGGGTTAAATGATTGCCCTCCAGCAAAAAAGCATAGGCCGGATTTGTATTAATCACAAGTTCGTAAATTCTGCTTAAATTCAAATCATATTGAGTTTTCATGCGATAAAATGCCTTGCCAAAACTCCAATGGGTAAAACGCACAGGCATTCCATAAGCTCCAAAGGTATACAATGCCTCCGCAGGAACAATTTCAAAATTAACCGGATAGAAATCTAATCCCATTCCACGTGCCACCTGAGCTATTTCTTGGGCAATTGCCGTTAATGCTTTCATTTCCGTATCCATGCCTTCCCCCCTTATGATCACTCTAGCTTTAAAGCCGAAGTCAAGGCAGGTTAATTCTTCAATTAAGAGAAAACGGTCTTTAGAGCGTCATAAACTTCGTTTCGGTCGCGAATGGTCACTAACCTAAGCTTAGGATCAGTGATTTTTTTTAAGGTAGACATTAAGGTGCTGGAATAATGAGTTCTGAGTATTTCCCCATACCCGACTACCTGACTTACATCGACAAGGTTTTTCATAAGGGTTAAAGCTCGCGAATTATCCGAGCCAATATTATCCCCGTCGGTAAAATGAACCGGATAAATATTATAATGTGCCGGTGGGTAGTCGCTTTCTATTAGATCCAAAGCATATTTATACACGGAAGAGCACCGCGTACCGCCGCTTTCTCCCCGGGTAAAGAATTCTTCTTCTGTAACTTCTTTCGCCTCCGTATGATGAGCCAAAAAACGGATTTCCACATTTTCATATTTTAGTCGTAAAAACCTAACCATCCAGAAAAAGAAGGTACGTGAAATATACTTTTCGAATTGTCCCATAGAACCTGATGTGTCCATCATTGCTAAAATGACGGCATTCGTCTCGAAATTCGGACGTGTCTCCCAGGTTTTAAAGCGCAAATCTTCGGGAGTAATCTTCAGTCGTTCGTTCTTATCCTTTTTGTCTCTCATAGCCTGCCTTTTAATACTTTCCAGCAGGGTACGTTTTTTATCAACATTAGACATGAGTCCATTTTTGCGAACGTCATTGAACTCGGGGCGATCGTGAGCAATCAATGGGCGTTTCTTGTCATCTAAATTGGGCAGCTGTAATTCAGCAAATAAGATATTGGCCAGATCGTCATACGTGACTTCCGCTTCATAAATGTCTTCACCGGGATTTTCACCGGCTCCGCTTCCGGAAGCACCTTTTCCTTTCCCCTGTTCACGCCCTAAAATGTCACCCGGGGACATTTTTTTATTTCCCTGACCCGTATGATTATTTTTATTAATATCGTATTTAAAGCGAAATTCCTCTAAGGAGCGCATGGGGATTTTCGTACTCTTTTTGCCGTCCGATAAAATGATGCTTTCATCAACAATTAAATCCCCTAATTGTTGTTTGATGACTTCTTCAACTTTTTCTCTGTGTCTTGTTTGGTCCAAATAACCTTTACGATGCAAACCCCAGTCATCATGGTTAACAATAATATCCTCCGCCATTTTATCCCTCCTCTTTTTTGTTTAACGGTTTAGGAGGGCACCGACATATTTAACGATTTGATTAGCACAGATTGGGCAGTATCCATGATCATTAATCAAACGGTCCATAACATGATTAATTCTCTTCATTTGTTCTTGATCAGGATGATCCACTGAGGTCGTAATTTTGACAATATCCTTGAGGTCTGCAAACAGTTTCTTTTCAATGGCTTCTTTTAAGCGTTCATGAGATTCGTAATTAAAAGCTTTTCCTTTGCGGGCATACATAGAAATTCGAATCAAAATTTCCTCCCGGAAGGTTTTCTTTGCATTTTCCGTGACACCGATTTGCTCTTCGATACTCCTCATTAATTGTTCATCAGGAGGCAATTCTTCACCGGTAATTGGGTCCAACAATTTCGTAGAATTGCAAAATGCTTCTACGTTGTCGAGATAATTGTTTAAAAGAGATTTTGCTGATTCCTCATAGGCGAAAACGAAGGCTTTCTGAACCTCTTTTTTTGCCATTTCATCATATTCACGACGTGCTACCGAAATTAAATTCAGAAGGTTTTCTCTTTCTTCCTTCGTGATTGAGGTATGCTGAGATAAACCGTCCTTCAGAGCTCTTAAGATATCTAAAGCATTGATACAGGCCCGTTCGTCCCGAATCAAGGCCGTTGAGATGCGATTAATGACATAGCGCGGATCGACCCCGCTCATACCCTCGGCTTGCTCCTCTCCTTCCATCATGAGTTCCTTGATGTCCTTTTGATTAAATCCCTCAACATCTTCTCCATCGTATATTTTCATTTTTTTGACGAGATCCATTCCTTGCTTTTTGGAAGGTTTCAGCCGGGAAAGAACTCCGAAGACGGAGGTTGCCCAGAGGCTATGGGGGGCAATGTGAACATTATTGATGTCACTCTGACTAATTAACTTTTCGTATATCTTAACCTCATCACTGACTCTAAGATTATAAGGAATTTGCATCACAATAATCCTGGATTGTAAGGCTTCGTTTTTCTTATTAGCCACAAAGCTCCGGTATTCGTTCTCATTGGTGTGAGCTATGACTAACTCATCCGCCGAAATCAAGGCAAATCTCCCGGCTTTAAAATTTCCTTCCTGAGATAAACTTAAAAGATTCCACAGGAACTTCTCATCGGATTTAAGCATTTCCTGGAATTCCATTAAACCCCTATTGGCTTTATTCAGTTCCCCGTCAAAGCGATAGGCTCGAGGATCGGATTCCGAACCATACTCTGTGATTGAAGAAAAATCAATGCTTCCGGTCAAATCAGCAATATCCTGAGACTTGGGATCCGAAGGAGTAAAGGTACCAATTCCCACTCTCTGTTCTTCAGAAAAGAGAATCCGTTTTACAGGAAAATGTTCAACTTCTCCTCTGAATTCTTCATCCAAGCGCAAGCGGCAAACCGGACAAAGATTTCCTTCAATGCGAATCCCGTATTTCTCTTCAAATTGGGTCCGCAAAGACAAGGGCAAGAGATGCAGAGGATCCTCATGCATGGGACAGCCTTCAATGGCATAAACAGCACCTTCATCAGTTCTCGTAAACTGTTCTAAGCCTCGTTTCAATAAGCTTACAATGGTTGACTTGCCGCCGCTCACAGGACCCATCAAGAGGAGAATCCGTTTTCGTACATCCAATCTCTTGGCAGCACTGTGAAAATACTCCTCAATTAGGCGTTCCAATGTTTTATCTAAGCCAAAAAGTTCCGTGTCAAAAAAATGATATTTTTTCTGATCACCATTTGCTTCAACACCTGCCGCTTTAATCATGGCATAGATTCGTGCATGCGCATGCAGGGCCAAATTAGGATTTTTAATAACCATCTGCAGATAGTCCGCAAATGTTCCCTTCCATTCTAATGATGCCTCTATTTCGCGATACTCGCGTAACCAATTAATGACTTCCATTAATAGCCCTCCCTTCTTCGGAACAAATCAGTGACGGGTATATATAAGTATATGCCTAGTCGTACTAGATAAGGCATATACTTTTAAACTTCTTTCAATGTGCATAAAGAAAGAACACCCCTGAAAGTGGTGTCCTGCGTGGCTTTTAGCCTAAGTTAAAGCTCTATTCAATTTTTTCCAAATCCCAAGGATCATAAGCAAATTCACCTGGTAAAATATCTAAACGCGCTACAATATACTCACCAATCTCATCGCGGTCAATTCGGACAACTGTTCCTAAGCAACGATTACTCGTTGCAACTCGATCCCCAACTCTAAATTTGCGTTGAGCTCGAAAGGAAGAGCGCGATACCGAATCACGATTTATCGCATACACGTCGATCGTCCTCCTTCTCCAAGAGCTTTATGTTAACTATAGTAACATAGTAAAAATAAAAATATCTAGTGTAAAATTTAGAATATTTAAAATTTTTATTATGTGATCTTTTTCTTAAAGTTTATGCCCCCAATCTTCTGACCTCTATTAAAGGAGACATAAAGATTCTAGATCGCGAACAATTAAGTAAAGAAAACTCGGTTGTCGCCCGAAAACACTACCATAGCTTCAGAGACACTCGGCCAATTCATACTGTAGGAGTATGCGTAATGAGTTGCAGTATGGCGAAAGCACGAAAAAACCCGCACCGGCAAAATGCTTAGTGCGGGTTATGTAGAGATAACTTTACCTTAATACAAGGCTAAATATCGATCCAATTCCCATTGGGATACTGAAACTCGGAAGCTATCCCATTCTTCCATTTTAGCTTCAAAGAAGCGGTGATAAATATGACTCCCCAGAGCTTCCTGAATAACCGGAGCTTGAGCTAATTCATCCAAGGCTTCTTTCAAACTGCCGGGCAAGGAGCCGATATTAAGCTTGGCACGTTCTTCTTCCGTCATAGCATAGATATTTAAATCCACCGCTGAAGGGGGAGTGAGCTTATTCTTAATGCCATCTAATCCCGCTTTCAATTGTACTGCAAGGGCTAAGTAAGGATTGCAGGAAGGATCAGGACTCCTCAATTCTATGCGGGTTGAAGAGCCTCTTTTCGCTGGTATCCGGATCAGGGGACTTCTGTTGCGTCCTGACCAAGCTATGTAACAGGGTGCTTCATATCCCGGCACAAGTCGTTTAAAGGAATTTATGGTTGGGTTTGTAATTGCGGTAAAGGAACGGGCATGTTTCATCAATCCTGCGATATAGTAATAGGCTATCTCTGAAAGTCCTAAAGAATCATTAGGATCATAGAAGGCATTTTTTCCGTCTTTAAATAAAGATTGATTGCTATGCATCCCAGAACCATTAATACCGAAAATTGGTTTTGGCATAAATGTCGCATGTAAGCCGTGATGCTGTGCTATCGTACGGACCACAAAGCGAAAGGTTGCAATTTTATCGGCAATATCCAGTGCATCTGAATATTTAAAGTCTATTTCGTGTTGCCCGGGAGCTACCTCGTGATGAGAGGCTTCGATTTCATAGCCCATTTGTTCCAAGGTAAGAACCATATCCCTGCGAGCATTCTCTCCCAGATCAACGGGGGTTAAATCAAAATATCCGGCTTTATCATGAGTCACCGTGGTTGGACGCCCTTCCGGGTCAGTATGAAAAAGGAAAAATTCTAGTTCCGGGCCGACATTTAAGGTATAACCAAGATCTGAAGCCTCTTTCAAAACGTTTCTCAAAGCACTTCTCGGGCAGCCGCCAAAAGAAGATCCATCCGGATTATAAACATCGCAGATCAGGCGGGCAACTCCGCCTTCTTTAGGCCGCCACGGAAATACGACAAAAGTATTCGGATCTGGGCGCAAATACATGTCCGATTCTTCAATCCGGGCGAACCCTTCAATTGAAGAACCGTCAAACATAAGCTGGCCATCTAAGGCTTTTTCCAATTGCTCAATGGTAATGGCCACATTCTTTAGAATCCCGAAAATATCCGTGAATTGCAGGCGAATAAACTTAACCCCTTTTTCCTGAGCTTCCCGAAGGACATCATCATTAGTCATCATCATAGTGAATCACTCCTTTTAGTTTCTTAAACGATAAACGCCCATGCTCCAACCCTATTCGGTTTTGCATGGACGGCTTTGTCCAATGTCAAGAACTGTTTAATATTCAATACCCTTGCGGGCCATAATTCCTTGATCAAAGGGATGTCTTTTTTGAACCATTTCTGTGACGAGATCAGCTTTGGCAATTAATTGCTCAGAAGCATTACGTCCGGTCAAGACTATCTCCACATGATCCGGTTTAGAATCTAATAAGTCTAGAACATCTTGTTCTACTAATAGTTCAAACCATATGGCATTGACAATTTCATCGAGAATGACGATATCCCACTCCCCGGAATGAACAATTTCTTGGGCTCTTAGAAAAGCCTTTTGTGCTTCCTGGATGTGCTCTTCTTCAGGAGTACCTTTATGTACCCACCCCTTTCCTCCAAAATGTTCATGATGACATTCCGGGTACAAACGGCTTAACCCCTTCAATTCTCCGTAGTCATCGTTACCTTTCATAAATTGAATAATAAATACCTTAAAACCGTGCCCTACTGCTCTTACTGCAAGCCCAAAAGCGGCCGTCGTCTTTCCTTTGCCGTTTCCTGTGTATAATTGAACGAGTCCCTGGTCTAAACCTGCCATTTTTACACCTTCCGAATCCATTTTTCTAGTTGAGGATGAATATAGACAACATTAGGTGAAGTCAAAATTTCCGGAAATCTTTCTAAGGCCTGTTGGTTAAAGGGAATAGAAAAGAAGAGTTTGATCGCCGTTTTCTCGTCTTTCGCTCTTAACTCTACTTTATCTGGATAGAGGTAGTAAGAATAGCTTCCATCGCGCCAACGGACTTCAATGTCACCAAGCTTAATCCGAATAAGGCCAAATTCCTCAATCTTCACAGATCCCACGCCGGAAAAAGGCTGGCTCAAATATTCAGCTTCTAAAGCAACTTGTCCAACTTTAAATTGCAATTCCAAAAGTTGTTCAATAATAAGTCGTGCCGGTACAGATATGTCTTCAAAAGCTCTGCGTTCGCTAAGAAGTTCCTCAAGAAGGGACTCAAATTTTCTCACATGGATCGATCGAACTTTTTGTGCCTTCTTTAAGACATTTTCAAAACAATGGTAAATTTCTTCAATACATTCGAGGAGTATCGTATCTTCCTCACCCATAGATTCCCCTCCAGTCCTATCTCTATACAGAGAAAATTATTTATCTTTATTTTATCTGAACTGCCGTGAATTATAAAGCTTCTTTGCGAAATTTTGGAAAGATTACTATATTGTCCTCCTACGACGAATTTTCTTAGATACTTTTTGTACTCTGGCTTCAATCCAACCCGTTTCAATTTCGGCATCTCGACCAATCTCCAAGGCCTTCCAATAGCACTCAAGGGCCTCTCGATAGCTTCGTCTCTCTTCATAAAATTCTGCCAACCGAATCATGGCATCTAAGGGGAATCCTCCAGGCATTTTTGATCCTACATCCGTTTCCCCTATTCTGTTCCATTTGTTTTCCTCGCTATGCTGAGTTTCTTTTAAAATGGCCAAAGCTTCATAAACCTCACCCAAATGCGATTTTTCCCCCAAAATTTCAAAGAGGCTCAGAGATTTAAAATAGTATTGTTCTGCCTTGGCATAATCCATGGTTAGATGCAGTAAATTGGCCAAGTTTTGATAGCGCAAGGCCATCTCCAAATCATCTTGCGGGTGATATCCTATAGAAAGTTCAAGATAATATTTCGCCTCTTCAAGCAAATTTATAGATTGTTCAATCTTGCTAAGAAAAAAGCAGCTCTCACTCATGACCTGTTTTGAGTCAAATTTCAAGCAAAGAGCAACGGCTCTTTGCTGACATTCAAAGGCAGACTGCATTTCATTTTGCTCAAAGTATAATAAAGCCAGATATTGAAGCGCGTTTGTTAAAGCAACAACGTCGAGTATCTGGATAAAAATTAAGCAGGCATGCTTTATGTTTTTAATGGCTTCTTCCTTTTTCCTTTGCCGAAAACACAACTCACCAATAAGAATATCCAATTCACCCTCACCTTTAAGAAAACCATTGAGACGACAAATTTCTTGAGCTTGTTCATAGGCCGTTTTCGCTTGTGACCAATCTGCCAGCGTCACATAAACCTGACCAAGATCAGCATACAACATCCCAAGTCTTAAAGGCGGTGAAGTCAGTGGGTAAATCGCTATGGCTTTTTCATAATATTGACACGCTGTCTGAAACCTTCCCCTCTTTACAGATACACTGGCTAACCCAGCCCAGGCTTCTGACATGCCCTTGGCATTTTCGATATCCTGGCAAATACGAAGTGCAGATTGAAAGCCTTCTTCGGCCAATTCAAAAAATCCTAAACGAACTCTAACCGTAGCTAAGAGCCGCATGGTAAACGCAACAATCTCCGGAACTGACAATTGGTTTGCTAGGATGAGCGCTTGAGAATAATAGTTTTCCGCTTTGGCAAACTGTTCCTCTCCCAAACACTGAGTGCCTTCCTCCATCAAGTTCCTCCAGGCCGCTAATTCCACCTCGTACATATTATCCCCTCCATGTATGCTCCATAATATGCACGATTAAATTTATTGGGTATTATAAAATTGTAAGTTTTAGAGCCTTAAGGAACTTTAGAACGAACAAGCTTGCAACCTAGACATAAAAGTCGAAATATGATAATCTTTTTCTTGAAGGGGGTGTTTAGGCCTTGAATACTTATCGCCCGTCGCAATCATCAAATGTCTGGATGATAGCCATCAAGCTTCTCGTACTCATTCTAGGTCTTTATATTTCAGCTGTGGTCTTGGGTAAAGTTTTTACCTGGCTATTCGCCATCGCTTTCTTCCTAATACGTTTTGTAGTAATTATAGCTGCCTCTTTTTTAGTGCTTCACGTTTTGCTCAAGTTACTGTTTAAAATCGATTTGATCAAGGTAGTATTTGGAAGTAGGTTTACCCAACGCTTTTAAATAGTTTCAGATAATTACGCACTACATAACGCCTGTTTCAGGCGTTTTTTTTGTTCTTTTACCTCATGATCCGGTAATTCAACGAATATCTTTATCCCAAAGGAGGAATGCCGAATATGAAATTAATAATTTTCAGAAGACCGTCTTGGCGTAACCTTGCCCTTTGGGGAATCTTATTGCTTGTCTTAATCACCTATCGAGAAAATGTAACATCAGTTTTTTCCGGAAAGTTGAAGCCCATTTATTCTGCCACTGTCAATACACCAGCTATTGGCCTAACATTCGATATCAGCTGGGGGGAAAAAACAGCCGAACCGATCCTCGATATTCTCAAACGCGAAGGCGTTCATGCCACATTTTTCCTTTCCAGTCCCTGGGCCGAAAAACACCAGGCATTAGTACAACGAATGGTCGCTGACGGGCATGAAATTGGTTCCCACGGAAACCGTCATATTGATCTTAACACCTTAGGAGCCGGAGAAATAGAACAAGAAATCTCCTCTGCCCAGCAAGTCTTAGAACGAATCTCGGGACGGAAAGTTCGGCTCATCCGTGCACCCAACGGAGCCTATGACAATAAAGTAATTACAGTAGCACATAAACTTGGCTACCGGGTTATTCAATGGAGTGTAGATTCTCTGGACTGGAAACGCCCCGGTCCGAGTGCCGTCGTTAATAATGTCCTAAATGGTATACGCCCAGGAGGGGGCGCGAAAGCCGGCGATATCATCCTGTTCCATGCTTCTGACTCAGCTCCCGATACCATTCAAGCCTTGCCCTCCGTTCTCGAGCAGCTTAAGCAGAAAGGCTACACACTCATGCCCGTTGGAAAACTCCTTTCTGAGGCAAGCGGAACATGGCCTCCGGAGAGTAAATTAGAAAATGAAACGTCACCTAGCCATAATTGATTATGATTCCTGCGCTAAGCTTTTTAATAGGTAATCCGCATCCTGCCGTTTTTTCACTTGCTCAAGGGCTTGATGGGCATCTTGATTAATACTCCCTTCCAGTCCTTCTTGCAGAGCTGTTTCCAGAAAATGCTTTCCTTCTTGGATTCTTCCGCTCCCTAAAGCTTGGATCCCATTAAGATAAAGAATGACGGCTTCTCCTTGAGGAAAATTCCTTAATGCTCGAAAACTATTTTCCAGATTCATTTCATCATGCTCGCGAAGAGCCAACAAAGCCATCTTAGTTTCAAAAAGCATGGTATCAGCTCTCCAACTCTGAGCCTGTATAGACTTTCCGGCTGCAAAAGCTCTGCTCCACTGTTCTTCCTGCAAGGCCAGGTTAAATTCTAGATTGAGGACTCCCGGATTTAAAGGCTGTATTTTTTGAGCCGCTGCCAATTCTATATGTGCCGAAGGATAATCATTGATTCTAATGGCCCCTTGGGCTAAGGCCAGATGCCTTAATGCTTGCTCCTGGCGAGGTAAAGATGACCAATCCGTCATCTTATCTGTTAAGGAATTTTTTGCTGTTCTCGGATTTCCCTCGGCCAATTCCATGAGACCCTGAGCCAAATGGTTTCTAGCGGAGTTTTGAATTTTAAGCATGTCTTGTCGAGCTCGGTGAATATCTCCCTGCTGTAAATTCAATAAAAATAACCAGAAAATATGTTTATCATCTCTATAGTCTGATAGCTTCGACTCTAGGTTTTGTTTGTTCAGGTTAAGCGCTAACCATAACTTAGCGTCCTGCATAAAACTAAATTGGTTAAAAAACATTCCATATGCTTCAAGACGTTCTATCTCTGATCGTACCATTACCACATCATAATTATTGATAGCTTGTTCCAGACCTTGGATTTCCCATAAAACACAAGTACATAAACTAATAAAAACTATTAGAACAAAAACTGCTAGAGCTTTGCGGCAGCGCCATAAATGCTGTCGCTTATTACTTAGCAAGATAATCTCTCCTCTATCACAAAGATCCTAATGACCTTTCCAAGATGAAAAACCTTCCCCAACGACTTCCGGAACTTCGGAAATAGCTACAAAGGCCACCGGATCTTGTTCTCGTACTATCTCCTTTAATTGTGACAACTCTGTACGATTAATGACGCAATAAACGACCTGCTTGGACTCTCCCGAAAAAGCACCGGTTGCCTGGAACAATGTGACGCCTCGTTCCAACTTAGACATAATTTCATTGGCGATCCGTTGTGGATGAGATGTTACAACCATGACTGATTTCGAGTGGCTGAGACCTTCTTGAACCAAGTCAACAACCCGGGTGGCAATGAACATATAAATCATGGCATACATGGCCATTTCCGGTTTAAAGAGAATAGCTGTTAACAAGAAGATGACTGCATCAATTCCCAGCAAAATCTGCCCGACACTAAAAGGTGTCGTTCTGGCAAATAAGACCGCTAAAATATCTGTTCCCCCCAGAGAGCCCCGTGAGCGAAAAATAATCCCCATCCCGATTCCTGAAACAACCCCTCCGGATATTGCCGCAAGTAAAGTGTCCTGTGTTAATGGCGGTAAATGCGTTGTCATTGAAAGGGTTAACGAGAGAACAGCGACTCCAAGAACACTCAATAATAAAAAACTGCGTCCAACCAATTTGAGTCCTACGATAAAAAGAGGTATATTTAAAACCAAAATAATCCAACTCACCGGCCATTTAAATAAATAGTGCAAGATAATCGCAATCCCTGTAACTCCGCCGTCTGCTATGCGGTTAGGAATAATCAAGGAATTAATACTTGCACTCACGATGGTCGCTCCGAGTATTATCCCTAAAATCCTTTTTAAGAATTGCCACGAAAATAATTCATTTATCTTCTTCCAGTGCAACAAAATTCCTCATTTCTAATAACATATCAGTCCTGGTAGCATTATACAGCAGGGGGCCTTTAGAGACAACTTAGGCAAAAAGAGGCAGATTTCATACTTGACGAACTGTCTCTAATTAGGTAAAATAAAGTGGTGTCCAATTATGCGCTCGTAGCTCAGTGGATAGAGTGACGGTTTCCGAAGCCGGAGGTCGCAGGTTCAAATCCCGCCGGGCGCACCATAATGTATTTAAGCCACAACTTTAGTTGTGGCTTTATTTTGTTTTCCGTATCCCTCTTGGTTCAATAACACTTATGTATGATAATCTGGTTTAAATTATGAGTAGAACATATTCAAGCATTACCTGTTTCTCCTTTTCTCAGGTTCACAAGATAATTCGTTCGTTCCTCATGCTTATACTAAATTAAATATCGTATGCGTGTGCCCTCACATGTAACAACATTATCCGTTTAATAGCTGTTTTACAATTACATATATATCTTTATGAATCTCTTCAATACTTCGCAGCTTATCATCAGAAACACAATTAACTCTTTGCCAATGATAGGCTGTTCCTATTTCACAGGCAGTATCATAGGAATGAACCAGATACTCAAAATTACTTTCATGAATATCCTTATCCTTGTCACCGAATTTATTTTCTCGATTTTTTATTAATTTTTGGCTAAAGTGTGGATTCATATCTAGGAAAATTACGCAATCAGGAACAGGCAGTTTAAATTTTTCAAATTCCAAATCTGATAGCCAGCGAAGATATGCTTTTCTCTCTTCTTCGTCTGAAATTTTGGCTGCCTGATGTACCATATTTGAGGTAGTATAACGGTCAGCTAAGATAATACCGCCGCTCAAATAGAAGTCTTCCCATTCTTTCTTATAAGATGCATACCTATCTACCGAATAAAAAGTCGAAGCGGCATAGGGATTAACATCCGCAGGATTTCTGCCGAATTCTCCTTTTAGATACATCTTGATGAGAGCAGAGGAATCACTTTCATAATCCGGAAATTCTATTTTTTTAATGTTATAACTTTCAGCGTTTAGCCTGTCAAATAATAATTTCGTTTGAGTTGCTTTGCCAGAACCATCACCGGCTTCTATTACAATCAGCTTTCCCTTCAAGAAAAGCGCCTCCTTGTCGAATTAGACATTATCGTTCAACCTATAATACAATCTTAAGCCCTAGGGTTCAAGCAAAAGTTAAAACGATAAAGTGAATTTGTCTCCGAAAATGCCACTTCAAGCAGTTGGTCATATTTTCAAGTTCAATTAATCCACTCTTTTTATAAACGGAATTAGTGCCGGAACCTTCCTTTGATAATTAATGTTCGATATGCCAAACTGTTTTACCAGTTTTCTTTCCTCTAGTTTAATCCCAATTAAACTATCAATAGTTAACATTGAATGGACTACAATCTATTTTTATATTACTCTAGCCATAAAAACAATCAAATATGAAAAAGGCAGGAGTAACAACAGCGAAGCAAAGGTCCCCAACGTTTTACTACCC